>Ga0209402_10000038_pt1 | contig 147479 bp, 130 predicted proteins | sample ArcticOcean_MG_C_3_FD_187437 | JGI IMG/M metagenome (GOLD analysis project Ga0209402, IMG submission 187437) | Marine microbial communities from western Arctic Ocean - ArcticOcean_MG_CB8_126 (SPAdes) (version 2) | ecosystem: Environmental > Aquatic > Marine > Oceanic | place: Arctic Ocean...
TTCAAGAAAGAAGGGAGACAAGTGAATGCTAATCTACTACTCGAGCGGACATACGTGAAAACGTTTTATTAAATTTAACGTCTATTCTAATTTTACCAGAGAAATCCTTTAATATTAGCCATAATGCTCGCAAATAAATATTTAAAGCTCAAATACAGCATCTCTAAAGCTTTAAATAGTTATTTGTGAGCATTATGGGAGTCGAATTAACACTCTTTTCACTTACGGCATGCTTGGTTGTATAGCAGTGCAACCCACTTTTTGATTAACTAATTTAATCTTATCTGTTGAAAACACCATCAAATTCTTGAAATAAACATTCAAACTTTCAATATTCCCCTTAAATCAGATTTTACTTTTCCAAATACGATCCAACTTATATATTCAAATGGGATGGCCTAAAGAAATGGAAGTTCTTTATGCGGCTGGGGTGGTAATTCTACAGTTACCTTATCGTTCCTGGTTATAGATCCGGTCGTCAAAACGATACTCATAATCCCTGCTTTTCTTATCAAGGATCCTTCCACTACTTTATAGCCTGCTTCATTATCCGCAATTTCAATATCATCTCTGAAAATTTTAAACAAGCCCGTCTTGTACTTTTCAATAACGGGACAAGGATTCCTTAATCCCGTCACCCTCAAAGTCACTGTTTCACCAATATGTAACACAGTCTCCAGTGGTAACTCTACGAGGTTTATCCCTGCGGTTGTAATATTCTCACCCATATCTCCAGGATTCAAATGGTACCCAAACGGCTTTAGGTCATCTAGTAATGCACTGTCAAGAAGATGAACTTGCCTGAGATTTGGTTGAGTTGGGTCTTGTGACTGAAGGTATCTATGCTGCGCAAGCTTCCCAAAATGGGCGTCGCCTTCAACACCTAGTCCTTCGATTAAGTTGATCTTATCCTGTATTTTTTTACTGAAATTGTGTTCGTCATCAAGACAAACCGCTTTCACACTACCTTGTTTCATGAGAATAAACCTCCTTAACAATTATCATCAGTTTGGTTGCCAAACTTTTCGGGATAAGGATTTTCACTAAATTAGACACGCAAAACTCGCGGCTTCCACTTGTATATTTTTGAAAGGGAGCCCCCCATGAGGATCTTACGTTCATTATCAGAAATAGAATCTGTAATACGGAAAGATTCTACTCCCTGCTCATAGGTCAATAATTCCACTGCCCTAGTCCAATCCGTACCCCACATGCACCGTTCGAAACCAAAAGCTTCAAAAATCCGCTCCAATGGTGCCCAAATATCATCATATGGGAAAGGGTTGTGCGAAAGTGTGCAAGCTCCTGAAATCTTGATGGCGACGTTATCATATTTAGAAACTTCAATTACTTGATCTATGTCATGAAATGGGTCTTCTGGAGGAGGCGGCGCAAATGGTTGTTCCAAACCCAAATGATCAATAACTAACCGAGTATTTGGATATGTTTGGGCCAATTCCTTCAAAGCAGAAAGATTGCCAGAACAAAATACATTAACTGGAATATCCACCTCAGAAGCCGTTGAAAACATCTCTTCTACCCCAGGCTTACTGTTCTGAAATCCGGGACTTGAGATCATCAATCGTGCCCCTACAACACCTGGTATAGAAGCCCATTCAAGTAGGTCTTCTCGTACTTTGCCTGATTTAACATCAAATGGTTTGATCAACCCAAACCTATCAGGGTGCGTGCTATAAACTTCCAGGGCATAACTTGCATCATAACCGTACAAACTAAAAGGTGACACAAGTAAAGCTCCATCTACACCAACTTCGTCCATCGCTTTAACCATGTCATCACCCGTAGCCTGATCCGGGCCATGTAAGAACCCCTGCCATGGACGCAACGGTGTGTTTGCTTCATAGGCATGCACTTGAGAGTCAATGATGAAATCTTTTATCATTTTTTTATTGGATCAAAGACAACTCTGATGTTAACCATGTTCTTTTTAATTGAGTTATTCATAACTTACTCTTTCTATCCACAGTCGGGGATTCAAAAAAAATAAATTGCGGGTGCGCATATGGGTGCAGCCAAAATATTATCTTACTTATATCGCTAAAAACACCCGAATTTAAGTTCAAAACTGAATGGTGGGCAGTACTGGAGTCGAACCAGTGACCTCTGCAATGTCAATGCAGCGCTCTAGACCTCTGAGCTAACCGCCCGCGCAGTTATCAGGCAGACTGACTTGCCAAATTAATAGTTTTCATTTTGGCAAGTTTAAGATTCTTTAACTTTCTCAATCAGAGCTAGTGACATCAAAAGGATTTTCCAAGGATTCCGTAGCTGTCAGCGTAGAACCAAGAGAAAACTCTCCTTCCTCGAAAGTATCAGATTCACCAGGTTCTGGTAATCCTAATTTATTCCTGCCTTCCTCTGATAGATCCAGTCTTGCCGGTATCAATCTGCCAATTATGACATTTTCTTTCAATCCGCGAAGATAATCCACTTCACCATTCATTGATGATTCTGTAAGCACCCTGGTGGTCTCCTGGAAAGAAGCGGCCGCAAGGAAACTTTTCATATTAAGCGAAGCTCTTGTAATACCTAAAAGGACTGGGATTGCGGAAGCTGGTTCTCCTCCCTGAGCTATGATTTCGGAATTCACCTCTTCATATTTACGTCGATCTATTAGTTCCCCCGGAAGCAAATCCGTGTCCCCTAAATGATCAATTCTTACTTTATTTAACATCTGTCCGCCAATTAGCTCAATATGTTTGTCATGAATCCTCACACCTTGTGATCGATAAACAGCCTGTACTTCAGCTACAAGGTATTGTTGAACTGCTTCTCTACCTTGAATTCTTAAAATCTGTTGCGGGTTTTTTGGTCCTGATGTCAAAGCCTGTCCCGCCACTACCTTATCTCCTGTTTGAACAATAACATTAGCAGTTGCAAGAACTATATATTCTCGTTGCTCCTGATCCGTCCAAGCAATAGTTACATTTTCTGGCTTTGCCTTAGTACCAATTATTTTTAATTTCCCTGACACTCTGGCGATAACATCTACTGTCTCTAATGCCATGTTGTCTGGATCTGATTTTTTATTAGCCTTTTTTGGAGTAGCTATGGTTGATCCAATAGCAACTTTTTTGCCGTTTGAAATTAATAACTTATGATTCGGGCTTATGTCATATTCATCGACATATTCTTCTTGATTTGAAACCCTAACAATCCGTCCATCAGCATCTTCAATGACTTCTACCTCACCATCAATTTCAGAAAGAACTGCCTCACCTTTTGGCGTTCGAGCTTCGAATAATTCTTCAACTCTTGGCAATCCACTTGTAATGTCTGCCCCAGCAATTCCCCCAGTATGGAAAGTTCTCATAGTCAACTGTGTTCCTGGTTCCCCAATACTCTGAGCAGCTATAATGCCAACTGCCTCACCCCTCATTACTAATTCCCCTGTTCCCAGTTGAATTCCGTAGCATATACGGCAAATACCAGGCCTAGATTCACACGTGAGAGGAGACCTGGCTAACACCTGTGTAACGTCAGATTTACCAATTTTTTCAACTGCATCCTCATCCATAAGCTCTCCGCCATTGAGAATGACTTCACCTGTTTGTGGGTCCGCTACAGGCATCGCTGTATATCTAGTACGTAAACTATCTGTAAATGCGCTGGCTAATGTTGAATTTGGGTCTTCTTGAATCCATATTCCAGCGTCAGTGCCACAATCGTCATGAGAAACTGTTACTTCCTGAGATACGTCTATAAGTCTTCTCGTTAAATATCCAGAGTCTGCTGTTCGAAGTGCAGTGTCTGCTAAACCTTTCCTAGCACCGTGTGTAGATATGAAATATTCCAATACAGACAAACCTTCACGGAAATTTGATTTAATAGGTCTATCAATAATTCGCCCTTTAGGGTCAGACATTAGGCCTCTCATACCTGCCATCTGTTTAATCTGAGCTATATTACCTTTGGCCCCTGATTTCGCCATCCAGTAAATCCCACCATAATTCGATAGGTTATCTTGTATTACCTTAGTTAATTCATCATTTGCATCAGTCCAAATTCGTACAGTATTCGTATATCTTTCTTCCTGTGTAATTAACCCGTTCAAATATTGTTTTTCAAGTAAAGCTACTTGTTTTTCAGCATTTTTTATAATTGCAGTTTTATCGTCTGCTATAGTAATATCGCTTATTGCGATTGTGGTACCAGATTTTGTAGCATAATGAAATCCTAAATCTTTAATCGAATCCAAGAGCTTTGCTGCTTTCTCATTACCAAGCTCGTAAAAAGCAGTTGCTGTTAAATCTTTAAGTTTTTCTTTATTCATTTCAAGATTCCAAAAACCTAATTCGTCAGGGATTACATTGTTAATCAAAATACGTCCGGCGGTAGTTTCAATAAACTTAGTCCCTTCTTGAGGTTCCTCATCGCCTGAGAACGATTCCTCTGTCCTCACAATAAATTCAGCAGGTACTCGAACTTTTATTGGAGCTCTTACGTTTAACTGTCTCATTTCAAAAGATAGTCTAGCTTCATCCAAACTACCATAAGTCGTCCCGGCTCCTTGTGCTGAATCATCTGATGACGTTAAATAATAACAACCAAGAACGATATCAAGGGTTGGTGCCACCACTGGCTCCCCAGAACTCGGTGAAAGCATATTTTTCGTACTTAGCATAAGCTGGTTCGCTTCAATAACAGCCTCTTTTGATAGAGGAACATGAACCGCCATCTGATCTCCGTCAAAATCTGCGTTGAAAGCCGTGCAAACCAATGGATGTACCCTTATTGCACTTCCCTCAATTAACACAGGCTTAAAGGCTTGAATCCCTAGCCTATGAAGAGTTGGGGCTCTATTCAACAATACTGGGCGGTCTTTAATAACATTCTCTAAGATATCCCATACCTCAGGTCTAATCCTTTCTGCCATCCGTTTTGCGCTTTTTATATTGTGTGCATATCCTTTAACAACAAGTTGATTCATCACAAATGGCTTAAATAATTCCAGAGCCATTTTTCTTGGTATTCCACATTCATGAAGTTTGAGAGTTGGCCCAACTATGATCACAGATCTACCGCTATAATCTACTCTTTTGCCTAATAGATTCTGCCTAAACCTACCCTGTTTTCCTCTCAAAAGGTCAGAGAGACTCTTTAATTTATGATTATGGCTTCCCGATACAGCTCTTCCTCTTCTACCATTATCAACCAAAGCATCTACAGCTTCTTGTAACATCCGTTTTTCATTTCTAATAATAATTTCAGGTGCAGAAAGCTCTATTAGTCTTTTCAAACGATTATTGCGGTTTATGACTCTACGATATAAATCGTTCAAATCACTCGTTGCAAACCTACCACCATCCAACTGGACCATTGGCCTTAACTCTGGCGGTAGTACTGGTAAAACACTCCAAATCATCCATTCAGGATTATTACCACTCTTCCTAAATGCTTCAACTATCCTTAAACTTTTTATGAGTTTCTTTCGCCTCTGACCAGAAGTGCTTCGAATTTCCTCTTGTAACACATCTCTCTTTGCATCGAGATCTAATGATCCCAAAACTTCCAATATCGATTCTGCGCCCATTCCGGCCTTAAACATCTCTCCATGTTTAGTGCGCAAGTCTCTGTATTTGCTTTCAGTCAATAATTGACCAACAGCAAGATCTTCTAACTCATCTATATTGTCAGCTGTTTCTAGTTGCGAATCTAACTTATCTTTCTCTAATTGAATTTGGATTTCTAATAACTCAGGTGACATATTGTCTTCCGAGTCAACATCAGCAGATTTCTCGCTTTTTACGTCTTTAACTTCACTCACTACCTCATCTGCATTTGAATTCAATCGTTTATCTGCTGAATCAACTGAAATGGATAATTGTTCGATTTTAGCTTTTGCAATCTCATCGAATTGCAACATCCGTTCTTCTAATTCGGCTTTTAGAGCTTCTATTTTTGATTGACAAATAACGTCATCAATTTCCATGACTAAATACTGAGCAAAATAAAGTACTCTTTCTAGGTTTCTAGGGCTTATATCTAATAATAAACCTAACCTACTGGGTGTTGCTTTTGAAAACCATATATGTGAGACAGGTGCTGCAAGACCAATATGGCCCATACGTTCTCTTCTAACTTTAGATCTAGCTACCTCGACTCCACAACGATCACATATTACACCTTTATATCTAATTTTTTTGTACTTACCACAGTAACACTCCCAGTCTTTTGTGGGGCCAAATATTCGTTCACAAAACAGTCCATCTTTCTCCGGCCTAAGGGTTCTATAATTTATAGTCTCCGGCTTAGTAACTTCTCCATAAGACCACGTCTTGATCTGCTCAGGGGATGCTATAGCTATACGTATAGCATTAAACTCATTCTTGGATTGTTGTGCCATGGCCATAACCTATATCTCCTCACCTAAATTAATCATTTTTCTTGTCCTCATCAGTAGGTTCTTCCTCAGCTACCTCAGCAGTAGGTTCTTCCTCAGCTACCTCAGCAGCAGGTTCTTCCTCAGCTACCTCAGCAGCAGGTTCTTCCTCAGCTACCTCAGCAGCAGGTTCTTCCTCAGCTACCTCAGCAGCAGGTTCTTCCTCAGCTACCTCAGCAGCAGGTTCTTCCTCAGCTACATCAGCAGCAGGTTCTTCCTCAGCTACATCAGCAGCAGGTTCTTCCTCAGCTACCTCAGTCATTGATTCCAAAGCTAAATTAAAATCATCTATTGAAAATTCACTTTCATCTATCTCTATTTCCTCAGTATCCTGCTTCAGCAATTCAACAGAAAGGCCTAGGCTTTGCAATTCTTTTAATAAAACATGGAATGATTCTGGTATTCCTGGCTGAATTACATCCTCTCCCTTTACAATTGATTCATAAGTCTTCACCCTGCCAACAACATCATCGGATTTAACAGTTAACATTTCCTGCAAATTGAAAGCCGCACTGTATGCCTCTAAAGCCCATACTTCCATTTCCCCAAACCTCTGTCCTCCAAACTGAGCTTTACCTCCAAGTGGTTGCTGTGTAATCAATGAATAAGGACCAGTTGACCTGGCGTGAATCTTGTCCTCTATCAGATGGATGAGCTTCATCATATATATATATCCGGTTGTAATCGGCTGATCAAATGGCTCCCCTGTTAATCCATCGTATAAGATGGATTTACCCATAGTAGGAGCTGACATTCGTTTTTCACGACTTAGCTTTAACACTTCTGCGTTAACTTCCTCGGTTGTCATCTCAGTGACATCTATGCCAGCCTCTTCAGACATCCAAATTTCTAAGCATGCTTTTTTAGCTTCACCTGGCGCTGCATTTTGCCCAGAACTAGAACCCATTACTTGACTAAAGTCATAACCCCTGTCATCGAGCCAATTAGTTAAATGTGCAACATCTACGTTTTTAGACAATTGACCATCTGAAGTATCGTATTTTACTGACTCTGATCTGGAAGTTAACCATGCCTGAGCAAGAGCATCCTCCACAGAAGTATCTAACGCACCTTCAAATACAGGCGTAACTGCTTTGAATCCTAGCGCATTCGCAGCCCACCCCAAATGAGTCTCCATAACCTGTCCCAAATTCATTCTCGAAGGAACACCAATAGGGTTAAGTATAATGTCAACAGGCGTACCATCAGGCATAAATGGCATGTCAGACTCAGGTAATATACGAGCTACTACCCCTTTATTACCATGACGTCCAGCCATTTTATCGCCTTCAGATATTTTTCTAGTTTGAGCAAGCCATAGTCGAACTAACTTATTTACACCGGGTGGCAAATCATCGCCATTATCCCGACTTAAAACACGAACATCTATTACTTTCCCGCGCTGACCATGAGGCACCCTCAAAGACGTATCTTTAACATCCCTAGCTTTCTCTCCAAATATTGCTCGTAGTAATTTTTCTTCAGCACTTAACTCAGTTTCACCTTTCGGAGTAATCTTGCCAACCAAAATATCGCCTGGACCGATCTCCGCTCCTATACGAATGACTCCGTCTTCGTCCAAATCCCTCAAGCTATCTTCACCAACATTAGGAATGTCATAAGTGATCTCTTCAGCACCAAGCTTTGTATCCCTAGCTTCGCATTCATGTTTCTCTATGTGTATTGAAGTAAACCTATCGTCTTTTACCAATCTTTCACTTAATATAATCGCATCTTCAAAGTTGTAACCTTCCCAACTCATAAAAGCTACCAAAACATTCTGTCCTAGTGCTAATTCTCCACCTCCGGTAGAAGAGCTATCACACAAAACATCTCCCGCCCTAACATAATCACCTCTATTAACAATAGGTCGTTGATTAATACAAGTTCCTTGGTTGGATCGAATGAATTTTCTTAATTTAAAACTGGTTTCTATGCCCTCTGAATCTACTATCGCTATACGGTCTGCAGAGGCCTCAATGACTAAACCGTCAGTAGGCGACACTAACAACTGGCCACTATCTTTTGCGACCCTGCCTTCCATTCCTGTAGACACAAGAGGTGGCTGAGGTTTAACCAAAGGAACAGCCTGTCTTTGCATATTTGATCCCATTAGTGCTCGGTTTGCATCATCATGCTCCAAAAACGGAATCAATGAGGTGGATACACTAACCAGTTGCACTGGAGAGACATCCATAAACCCAACATCTTCGGGTGGCTCCATGCCAACGCCTTCTCCTATTCTTATCTCAACGCGATCATCAATAAATTGTCCATTGTGATCTATTGGGGAGCTTGCCTGTGCAATCTTCACAGACTCTTCGTCGTCTGCCGATAAATAGCTTATGTCTGAATCATCTAATGCAACGTATGGCTTTACTTTCAGCTCATACTCTTTAAGCGCTGCGACACGCTTTATAACCCTCTTACTAATCACATTGCCAGATCGCAATATAGTTTTACCGTCAGTTCCGATAATGTCTTCGGATGCCTGCCTTCCAAGCAATGAGGCATTCTTATTTGAGATTGTTTTCTTGACTACTCTATACGGTGTCTCAATAAACCCATACTCATTAGTGCGAGCATACGTTGCTAAAGAGCCCAGCAAACCAATATTCGGGCCTTCTGGAGTTTCAATCGGACATATTCTACCGTAATGTGAATGATGTACATCTCTTACATCAAAGCCAGCCCTTTCTCTTGATAGACCACCTGGCCCAAGAGCAGACAATCTACGCTTATGCGTTAATTCTGCTAACGGATTTGTTTGATCCATAAATTGTGAAAGTTGAGATCCACCAAAGAATTCTCTAACAGAGGCTACTATAGGTCGAATATTTATTAGTGCTGCTGGAGTTGTAGTTGATGGATCCATCTCAGTCGTCATCCTTTCCTTGATGACCCTTTCCATGCGCAACAAACCAACCCTAACTTGATTCTGAATAAGTTCTCCAACCGCCCTCACCCTTCTGTTTCCAAGGTGATCTATATCGTCAGCTTCTTGATCACCATTATTAATTTCAATTATTGATCTCAATAAACCAATAATATCTTCAGGAAATAGTGTCCTGTCTTCGGTAAAAGATCCGTTATGTAGTTTTTTATTTAGTTTATATCTGCCCACCCTGCCAAGATCATATCTTCTGGGGTTAAAAAACAGATTGTTTAACAAGTTTTTAGCATTTTCAACTGATGGAGGTTCGCCGGGCCGAAGTCTCTTATAAAACTCAACTAATGCCTCGTCTTGTGAATCAACAGGAGTGTCTCGGTCAATGGTTGATTGCATGAACTGTCTATCAGGGTTCTTATCAACGTCTTCGAATAATGAGAGTATCTCTTTATCGTCCATAAATCCCATTGCTCTAAGGAGCATCGTGACTGGAGTTTTACGTTTACGATCAACCTTTACAGAAATTAAATTCCTAGCGGAGGTATCGAATTCCATCCAAGCCCCTCGGTTAGGAATCATTTTTGCTGACGTCATAAGACGACCTGAATTGGGATCAGTCGAACTTGTGAAATATACTCCAGGAGAACGAACTAATTGACTTACCACAACTCTCTCAGCTCCGTTAATTATAAAGGTGCCGCTACTGGTCATCATTGGTATATCACCCACAAAAAGGGTTTGTTCTTTCTTTTCGCCTTGGGCAGGACCTTCCGCCTTAACGTTCAATTGCACAGTTACGTATAGAGGTGCCGAGAACGTAATTTCATTTTCCCTGCAATACTCTTCAGGATGTTTCGGAGTATCAAAGTAATGTTTCTCAAAAGTAAGTTCAAACCGGCCCACAGGAAGATCTTCAATAGGCGAGACTTCATTAAAAAGATCTGCTAAACCTTGACTTTTAAACCAGTCAAAAGAGTCTAATTGAACTTGTATAAGATGAGGAACCCTTAAAGTCGCGGGGGAACGCGAGTATGACCTCGTTTGAAGGCCGTTGCTTTTCCCGTTGTGTGAGCTTTCCAAATTAGTATAAACGGAGGACGTTGAAGTCATACTATCCCACTCTCCTGAGTATTAATAAAAGTTAAAAGTTAATTGATAAATCTATTGATTTGTGCGTATTTCGGCCTTGGAGATGGAAAAACGAACGCGCGAAGAGGAGGTAGGACTAATAGATTAAATTTTTGACAAAAGAAGTTGCTGGGCATAGTTAGGCCAAGCGTTCATTGTATTCGCTATCAACCGGAGAGTCAACACTTAAACCATTCTGGCTTTTTCATCCCAATACAATTCATTCGATACACCTCGAATGTTTATTTATTACTGAGCGCTCGTAGACAACTTTATCACCAATTTTTAATCCCAATATTTCGGATTGCCCAGCACTTAATTCAAGAACCGACATGGTCAGTTTAGGTGCAGGGTAAATTTTTAATTCAGAAGTCAATGATGAAGGTGGTGGTACATTTTCATTGATATTAATAACAGTGCATGTTTCTGATATCCACACTATATCTATTGCAAAAAACATGTCTTTCATCCAGAAAGCATTCGGATTAGATTCAGAGTAATAAAACAACATCCCTCGCCCGTCTGGCATATACTCACGTCCAGATAAACCCTTACTCCTTTCTTCAGGAGTAGAAGCGACTTCTGCTACGATGGTGGCATTGCCTATCTTAACGTATATAACATTTAAGATTGATTTGTTGAGATCAACTCTCTCACTGTTGCAGTTAATTGCAACAATTAAACCCAAGGATGTTAATAAGTAAAATATGGATATAATAAATTTATTGGAAATCACGTTACGTCTTTATCTTAAATATACGTGTATAAATCTCTGATTTGAGATAGAATACCTCTGCTATTTGATCATATATTTGATCAATGGAATATAAGATTGCAAAGATTTTTTTAATTTCTATTTTGAGTTCATTCGTACCTATACCAACTTCAAGGACCATCTGATATTTTGACTAAAATTACTATAAAAACATCTGCAACCTCTGCAAATATGGGACCAGGTTTTGATTGTATGGCTATGGCGCTGGATATATGGAACACAACAACGGTTGATACCGATACTAACAGTACCTTTTACGAAGTTGTAGGAGAAGGCGCCGAATATCCAGACGATATGTACGCAAAATTAGTGCATCGATGTTTCAATATAGTATATGAGCATATAGGAATTAATGCCCCGCCTATTAAAATCAAATGTAAAAACGATATACCGGCAGGTAAAGGTTTAGGGAGCAGCGCAGCAGCAATATTAGCCGGGTTAATGGCTGGTAATACAATATCAAATGCAAACTTGAGTCCGAACATGATTTTAGCATTGGGAGTAGAGGTAGAGGGTCATCCCGATAACCTTGTAGCCGCCATGTATGGCGGCTGTCAAATCGTAGTTACCAATAATTCAAATTATACAAATGCGTCCATCCCTATTTCTGACGAACTTAGAGCAGTAATATATGTTCCAAACAAAAAAGGTCCTACAAAGGCGTCAAGAGACTTGCTCACTAGCCATGTAAGTCGAAGTGACGCCGTTTTTAATATCGGCAGAGTTGGATTACTAGTAAGAAGTTTAATCACTGGAGAATTTAATGACTTAAATATCGCCACTGAAGATAAACTACATCAGCCAGATAGAATCAATCAATTTTTTGGATTAAAAAACATACTTCAAGCCGCAAAAAGCGCGGGAGCTCTTGGAGTATTCTTATCCGGTTCTGGCCCATCTATTTTGGCGATTACCAAGGGAAAGGAATTAACAATCGGTTATGAAATGGCTGATGCAGCAGATAAATCAAGTATCCCGGGTGAAATAATGATTTCTAAACCTACATTGCAAGCATCTCACGAAGAATCCTAATCCTGAAACACTCATTATGCCTAAAGTAATTGTACAAAAATACGGAGGAAGTTCTCTCAATGACATTCAGGCGGTATTAGCTGTTGCAAAGCGTATTTCTGCATCTCACAGAGATGGTGTTTCTATTGTAGCAGTTGTATCCGCAATGGGTTCAACTACAGACGAACTGACAAACCTAGCACATCAATTAACTAATAATCCTAACCGACGAGAATTGGATTTGCTTTTATCCACAGGTGAACTTGTATCTTCCACGCTGACGAGTATGGCACTTCAAGCAATCGGCAAACCTTCTAAAAGTTTATCTGGCTGGCAGGCAGGCATACATACGGACAGCAGATATGGTAAAGCTCAAATTAAAGATATAGATGTCTCGCCAATAATAAGTGAGTTACAACTTGGGAATATCGTTATTATTCCTGGTTTTCAAGGCGTTGATGATGTACGTGACATAACCACTTTGGGTAGAGGTGGATCAGACACCACTGCCGTAGCTATAGCCGCGGCGCTAAAAGCGGATAAATGTGAAATATACACCGATGTTGAAGGCATATATTCTGCTGATCCAAGATTGGTACCTACCGCTCAAAAATTGAACCATATAAGTTACGAGGAAATGTTAGAAATGGCTTCATATGGAGCTAAAATGCATCCTAGGTCAATAGAATTAGCTATGACATATAATGTACCTATATATGTGGCTTCAAGTTTCACTGACAATGAAGGCACATTAATTCATTCGGATTCATTTACAAAAATGCAACATGTAGAAGAGAAACGTAAAAGAGTAATCAGTATAGCTACTACAAATGGTTATACTAAATTCACTTTGACTCAAGTGCCCAACCGATCCGGGTTGGCCGCTCAGATATTTGAACCACTTTCTAAAAAAAGCATAAGCATTGATGAAATCTCTATGAACGCTGAGCGGGGAAATACCACAGACTTAACTTTTACTGTCAACTCAGCTGATCACGATAAAACCTTTGATGTATTGCAGAAACTAAAAACTAATTTGAATGCTGGGGGGATTATAGTTTCTGATAAGCTAGCTAAAGTCAGCATTGTAGGAACAGGAATGAGGGAAGAATCAGGTTATGCTGCGTTGATGTTCAGCACATTAGCAGACAGTGATATAAACATCGATTTAATTACGACCTCTGAAATAAGAATTACTTGCATGATCGATCAGGTCGATTTAGAAACTGCAGCTAAATCACTACATAAAGCATTTGAACTCGACTAGCCATACGCATATTTCGGTTATCATCCCTGTTTACAACGAACAGAGTAGGATAGGCAAAACTTTAACCATTTTAGTAAACTACCTCTCTCTTCAGGATTACCTTTGGGAGATTGTAATTGTGAATGACGGCAGTGAAGATAATACAATCAACACGGTAATTCCTCATCTAGAAAACCCTAGAATAAAACTGATTAATTTGCCTCATAGCGGCAAAGGGTCAGCAATTAAGCAAGGCATGTTGTCTGCTTTAGGAACAATACGAATAATGTGCGACGCTGACATGGCCATGCCTGTGGAGCATATAGATGAATTTATATTCGAGATAAATGATAACAAAAACGATGTCGTCATAGGATCTCGTCAAATATATGGCTCGAAACGTTTTAATGAACCTGGTTTTCGACACCTAATCGGTAGAATATATAATTTTTGGATTAAGCTTTTTCTAATATCAGATTTCCTAGACACACAGTGTGGATTTAAAGCATTTACTAAAGATGCAGCAGACAAAATATTCCCTTTACAACAATTAGAAGGGTTTGGTTTTGATGTGGAAATATTAGTAATAGCTCATATGAATAAATTAAAGACAAAAGAATTACCAATAGAGTGGTACCACAATGAAGATAGTAAAGTGAACCCTATACACGATTCAATTAAAATGTTTGTGGATACAATAAAAATAAAGATTGGTATTTACAGAGGTAAATACGACCATTGATTTACAATGTCCATATGAATGTACAGGAATTCCATTACTTATTATTTACAAATTTGTTTTAATAAATTTATATGATTATTGAAAATACAGTGAAACATATCAACGAAATGACGGATAATTATACTGACAAGGTTACAGCAGTAATCCCGACATATAACGAGGCTTGTAATCTTGATCAATTGTTTAGTCAATTATTTGAGCTCAATCTGCCAAATTTCGGAATTATAATAATTGATGACAACTCACCTGACGATACTGCTAAGATTGCTCAAAACCTATCTAGTCAATATGGTGGCAAAATTGAAGTTATTGTAAGACCACAAAAAGCAGGACTTGGCACAGCATATAAGCATGGATTTAAACGCGCCGTAGAGACTGGTTCCAAGTACTTAATTCAACTTGACGCAGACTTATCTCATCCAATATCAGAAATACCAATAATGCTAGAGAAACTTAAAAAGGTCGATGTGGTGGTCGGATCAAGGTACTCAAGCAGTTTTTGGAATTTTAATGCGGAAACCAAGTGGCCCATGCGACGCCGCTTACTAAGTTCATTGGGGAATTTAGCCATCCGAATGGTCTCTGGAATAGAAGTTCATGATACAACATCAGGCTTTAAGGCTATAAACCACAACGTTATTCACAATATAAAGTTGGAGGATTTCGTTTGCAAAGGTTTTGGATTTCAAGCTGAAATGGCGTTCAAATCTCAATATAAAGGGTATAAAACAATAGAGCATCCAATTACATTTGTTAACAGAACCAAAGGTAATTCAAAAATGAGCTTAAGTATTATTGCCGAGTCTATATTAGTACTACTTTGTCTGCGCATTAACCAAATCAAGAAACGCCTATTTCTTAACAAAAATTTCAAGAATCGTATTTTTTCCGATTAAATTTTGTACAAAAACTAGTTTAAATCTAAGACTTGTACAGATATTATGCCGTCAAATCTCTTATCAATAAAAAATTTTTAAGATTTCACGAGGTATCTATAATGAGTATTTCACAGGCTGAAATAGCGATGGAAATAGCGATGGAAAAAAATAGCAAACGAGCTGCTGAACTAGCTATGCAAGGTAAATGGGAGAAGGCAGTTACATTAAATCACGAGATTTTGTCCAATCATCCTGAGAACGTAGATGCGCTTAATCGCTTAGGTAAATCTTTATTAGAAACAGGGCAAATAACAGACGCTATAGACGCTTTTAAAAGTGCCATAAACTTATCTCCAAATAATCCTATTGCTACGAAAAATTTGCATAAATTAACTCAAAAATACTCATCCGAATCTATAAAAGAACAGAAACTTAAAACTGTATCTTGGCCAAAATCAGCAAATGAAGAATATGGCAAAGTCGCTTTAGTAGATTTAGTAAACCAACCCAACAAAGACGCGTTGGCTGGGATTGAAGATGATGAAGAAATAGAGTTAGCAATCATGGATAAAATTGTTAAAGCTATTAGTATCAATGGGGCTCGGATTGGACAGGTCGAGCCAAAACTTGGTGCGAGAATATCTAAACTGATAAAAGCAGGCAATAAATACAAAGCATTCATAAGGAAAATTGATGGTAATCGAGTGAAACTTTTGATACGTGAAATTTACCAACACCCATCCCAAATTCGCGTGGTTTCATTTCCAAACATTGATATACAAAATAACCGTGAGACGCACTTAGATGAGCAATTACAAATTCCACAGCAAGACAGTGCTGAATTGAAGTTTGATCTAAACGAAGAGTGGGAAGAAGATGACCCCCAAAATGGAACTAGTCAAAAATTATATCCTCAAGTAAATAAAATTCTTAATCAACCTAACCGACTTATCGAAGATTATTGAGTATCTCCCTCATCAGGTAGAGGTCGTGGGCGAAAATAAATTCCCCATTTCTGCATAGCTTCCTCTATTTTAGGGTCATCGAATTCAATGAGCTGATTGAGGAATCCTGACAAGGCATGAACATGCCTTAGATCTTCACTGCACACCCAGTTAGACTCGGAAGGAACCACATAGATCAATCCATTTTGATGGACACACTGTACTTCTATCTTAGTTAACTCTGTGTCTGACTTAATTTTTAAACCGAATTTTGTCATTAGAAAAGATGCACTCCTAACCTATATTAGATACAAAATAATGCTGCAATGACTTTATTTTGATATACACTAAAATAATAGAGGAAAAACAAAAATATAATAGGTGAACAATTGAATTATACTCCTGAATTTACTGATAAAGACATAAGTTTATATAAGTTCGTCAGTGGACCATATAGTAACAATGCATATCTAATCGTATGTAAACACACTAACAAAAGTGTAATCATCGATGCTCCAGGAGATCCAAATGATCTAATGTCTGCCGCACAAACCACCAAAACTGAGATGTTACTTATTACACACAACCACTGGGATCACCTGCTTGGGTACAAGGAGATTATCTCTCGATTTAGTTTGAAAACTGGAATTGGTGCTAAGGATTCAAATGGCATGACACCTGATGTTCCAAATTTTCAAATTTGTGATGATGAAATCTTATCGGTAGGTAAAATGGATATTAAAGCTATTCATACTCCTGGGCATACTAGCGGCTCTACTTGTTTTTTTATTAATAACATTTTGTTTACTGGAGACACTTTATTTCCAGGAGGACCTGGGAAAACAAAATCCAATGAGGATTTCAAAGCTATTGTTAAGAGTATATCCACTAAGCTTTTATTACTTAAGCCATCAGTAGTTTTTTATCCTGGTCATGGCCCACAAGGTACTATAAAAAATGCCAAGAAGGACTATTCTATATTTGAGCAAAATTGTTCGTCACTTGAAATTCATGGTGATATAGAGTGGATAAGCTAAACAAAATTTATAAAACTTGAACACATGCCACTCATACCGGTGTCAAGCTATTAAATCTTTAAGATAAAATATAGATTCGGACACTAAAATAAAATATAGATAAAATGCTCAATCGAATAGACAATAAATTCAACATCATAAACGCGAGTACCAAATTCGCCCTGGCTCCATTTATCACCATAGGATACCCAGACATCGAAACTTCTATTGAAATGTCTTTATCCGCATTAAATGCTGGTGGAGATATGCTGGAACTCGGCGTGCCTTTTAGCGATCCACTAGCAGATGGTCCGACAATTCAAATGACTAGTTCTCACGCGTTAGACCAAGGAGTTACAGTTACAACCTGCCTCCAAGCCGTAGCTCGTATTCGCAGGGTGGATGAGAGTGTTCCGTTAATTTTAATGGGATACTTGAATCCGTTTTTAAAATATGGACTCACCAAATTCATTGATGACGCGGTATCTTCTGGGGTAGACGGACTGATAATTCCTGATTTACCAATAGAAGAATCCAGTGAGTTTAATGATATGTGTCGCAGCAAAAACTTGTGTTTAATCCCACTACTTGCCCCTACTAGCACTGATTCCAAAATCAGATTGACTTGCAAAGGAGCCAGGGGGTTCATATACTGTGTTAGTTTGACTGGTGTTACGGGGGCTCGAAACGAAGTTTCATTAGGTGTAGAAGAATTAATAAAACGTATTAGGAATTATTCAGACCTTCCGGTATTAGTTGGTTTTGGCGTATCGAAAAAAGAACATATTTCTAAAATTTCAAAGTTTGCAAACGGAGCTGTATTTGCCAGCGCCATGTTAGATCAAGTCTCAAAGACATCCAAGGAAAATGCCGGGGCAACTGTATCTGAATTTGTTATTAATTTACGTTCCGGGATAAAAAGCTAATGGCTGTTAGAGGAGTTAGAGGAGCTACTACTGCTAATGAGAATACACGTGTAGATATTTTGAATGCAACTTCAGAATTACTACACGAAATCGTTGATAGAAACGACATATCTATTGACGACATCGCTTATGTTCTATTCACAACTACCGCCGATTTAAATGCTGAATTTCCAGCAGCTGCGGCCAGAGAAATAGGTTGGGGAAATGTTGCATTGATGTGCGGGCATGAAATGTCAGTACCTGGTGCACTGAGTCGTTGCATAAGAGTAATGCTTTTAATTAATACAAGGAAATCTGCCGAGGATATTGAGAACGTATACCTAAGAGACGCTATTGGCCTCAGAGATAGGCCGAGTAGTTGAAGAAAAATAAGGAGATTGAAATTTGATAGTAGTAATGTCCCATGGAGCTAGTACACAAGAACTAGACAATGTTAAAGACCATCTTTCTAAGCGAGGCCTTAAATCACATCTATCCGAAGGAACAGACAGGACTGTCGTCGGAGTAATTGGACAGATATATCCAGAATTACACAGTGAACTGGAATTAATGGATGGAGTAGGAGAAGTAGTGAAAATATCTAAACCGTACAAACTAGCGAGTCGGGAATTTAAATCTGATAATACTGTAGTGAGCATTGGAGAATCCGGGGTCAAAATTGGAGGCGGAGAATTTGTAGTGTTTGCTGGTCCATGCGCAATTGAGGGAGAAGAACAAGTGATGGAAACAGCAAAGGCTGTAAAGGAAAGTGGGGCAACAGTGTTAAGGGGTGGCGCGTTTAAACCCAGAACTTCTCCATATAGCTTTAGGGGCATGGCAGAAGATGGTTTGAAATTAATGGATTTAGCTCGTAAAGAAACCGGATTGCCCATAATTACTGAAGTAATGTCTGAGCGAGACGTCGAACTGGTTGCAAGGTATACAGATGTTTTGCAAGTTGGAGCAAGAAATATGCAAAATTTTGCCCTACTCGATGAAGTAGGTAAAACATCAAAGCCCGTAATGGTAAAAAGAGGGTTTTCAGCCACGTATGAAGACTGGCTACTAGCTGCAGAATACGTGATGGCTGGAGGAAATAAATCAGTAATCTTATGTGAAAGAGGCATAAGAACCTTTGAAACTTTCACTCGTAACACCATGGATTTAAATGCAATCCCTGTAATAAAACAGTTAAGTCATTTACCAATTGTTTCTGACCCAAGCCATGGAACAGGTAAATGGGATTACGTTTCTCCTTTGGCGCTTGCGTCTACAGCTGCTGGTGCGGATGGACTAATCATAGAAGTTCATCCCAGGCCTGAGACGGCCTGGTCTGATGGAGCTCAATCATTAACACTAGAAAACTTTGATGCTCTTATGGCTAAAGTTAAAGCTATTAGATCAGCAATTTCTGTTCAACTTTAGTTAGCCGATAACATGCGATCAATCGAGTCTCTTCGCATACCAGAACCTTTAAGGAAGTCTAATATTGGTTCTGCGGTAACGATCGGGGTTTTTGATGGTTTACATCGAGGGCACATGCAACTAATCAGAACTCTTATAGATGTTTCCGCGGAGCTGCAATCCATAGTTGTCACATTCACCAAGCATCCATTATCGGTATTAGATTCTAGCTTTGCGCCAAAATATCTGTGTAGTGTGGAAGATAGATTATCTATACTGAATGAAGTGGGTGTTGATGCAGTTTTGCCACTCGATTTTGATGAAGAAATTGCAACATTAGAGGCGGAAGCTTTTGTTCAATTACTCTGTAAAAACTTGAATTTGAAGAATTTAGTTGCTGGACCCGGATTCGCCTTGGGCCATAAACGCCAAGGCAATCTACAAATCCTAAAACAACTTGGAGTAAAATATGGTTTTGCTGTTACAGATGTTTTACCTATAAGTGAACCATCAGGCCTAATAACAAGCACTCGTATTCGGGATGCTTTAAACAATGGGTTTGTTCAAAAGGCTGCAGACTTACTAGGGCGAAACTTCATGCTTAAAGGGAAAGTTGTAAAGGGAGACGGCATCGGACATACCCTTGGATTTCCTACAGCAAATATATTGAGTGAAAAGAATATAATCATCCCGAACGATGGTATCTATGCAACTTGGGCATACATTAACGATGGCATATCAACCAGAAAAATGAAAAGCGCAACCAGTATTGGAGTCCGTCCAACCTTTGGCAAAGAAATTAGAACTGTGGAATCCTACATACTAGACTATGAAGAGGATTTATATGGTCAATCAATGACTTTAGAATTTATAGATAGAATTAGAGATGAAATTCGATATGAATCAATTAATCTATTAACCGACCAAATGCATGTGGATGTTCGAGATATAAGAAAAATACTGGATAATTAACTTAAGGAATATCGATATGGTCAAAGCAAATAACATTAACACCGCACTCAAAAGAGGTGTTTCAGAAGTAATTATTGAAAGCGAACTCAGAGCTCTAATGTCAACAAAGACCACCTTGCGCCTTAAAATGGGCTTTGACCCGAGTACGCCTGACATACATCTTGGTCATGTAGTAGGCCTTCGTAAACTTCGACAATTCCAGCAATTGGGGCACACTGTAGTATTAATTGTAGGGGATTGGACGGCACAGATCGGAGATCCTAGTGGGCGATCGTCTGTGAGAAAAATGCTAACCGCTGATGAAGTTAAACAAAATGCAGCAACTTATTTGAATCAGTTTTTTAAAATTGTAGACAAAAATAAAACTGAAGTACGTTGGCAAAGCGAATGGTTCGGAAGTTTTGATTTATCTAAAGTAATAGAGTTAACAAGTATGTTTACGGTTGCTCAATTCTTAGCCAGAGATGATTTCTCAAAACGGTTTAAGGAGCAAAAGCCTATTGCAATCACGGAGTTTCTCTATCCGCTACTGCAAGCCTATGATTCCGTAGCAATAAATTCAGATGTTGAATTTGGTGGCACAGATCAAAAATTTAACTTACTAGTTGGCCGGGACATGCAAGAAATGATGGGACAAAAACCACAACATTGTTTATTAGTACCGATTCTAGTTGGCACAGACGGAACAAACAAAATGAGCAAGAGCTTGAACAACTCAATAGGTGTTGCCGACTCAGCAAACAATATGTATGGCAAATTAATGTCTATTAATGATGACATGATATGCCCTTACTTTGAACTTTTAACAGATATTTCTGATGAAGTACTCGCTACCACAAAAGCTGCGCTTAAAGATAATGACGTAAACCCCATGAATCTAAAAAAGGACCTTGCTATTACTGTTGTAAGAGATATGCATGGTGGCTCGGATGCCGAAAAAGCCGCTTTACATTTTAAAAACACAGTACAATCAAAAGGAGTACCTAAAGATATACCTGAATTTGCGTTATCAGCCCTTAAAAATATCGAAGGACAACGATTAAGTTCACTTCTTGTCACCTGTGGACTAGCAAAAAGCGCAGGTGAAGCCAAAAGGCTAATCTCTCAAAAAGCGGTTACTTTAGACGGGTCGTTAATAGATGAAAATATATCTATTAATGATATCGAATCTGGCATATTGAAAGTGGGTAAACGTCAAATAATAAGGTTTAAGAAATAATGAGCAAAATAAGTCAAACTAACCTTAGGATACCAGGTCCTACCCCAGTCACTCCTGAAATATTAAATGAAATGTCTCGTTTTATGATTAACCATAGAGGCGACGAGTTCCGCAGTTTAATAGAGAGCGTGACCGCAAGACTAAAAACAATATATCAAACAAACCAAGACCTCTATATCCTAACGGCATCAGGCACCGGCGCAATGGAAACTGCAATAGTTAATACCCTGTCACCAGGAGATTCTGTTCTTGCCATAACAATAGGGGCATTTGGTGATAGATTCGCTAATATAGCTGAGACATATGGCGCTAATGTTGAAATACTTAGATCTAAACTTGGCGAACCTGCAGACCCAGACAAAGTAAAAGCACACCTGAATAGTAACCCTAACATTAAAGCTGTATTGGTCACTCATAATGAAACTTCTACAGGGGTAACAAACGACTTAAAGTCAATTGCAAAGATTGTTAAAGATGACTTTGGAAAACTTCTGCTAGTAGACGGAGTTAGTAGTGTCGGTTCAATTCCATTAGAAACAGATAGCTGGAAATGTGATGCAGTAGCATCTGCCTCTCAAAAAGGTTGGATGGCACCTCCAGGTCTAGCTTTTCTGAGTTTCAGTTTAGAGGCATGGAAAGCTAATGCCTATTCGAATATGCCAAGATTTTATTTTGATTTAAGAGAATATAAAAAATATATGGAAATCGGGCAGCCTCCTTGGACCCCAAACTTATCACTGTTTTTTGCCCTCGATAAAACATTAGATTTAATGTTGGACGAAGGCGTAGCAAACATCCATACTAGGCACACAGAAACAGCGCAAAAGTTTAGAGATGGGGTTCAGGAACTTGGGCTCGAGTTGTTAGCTAAGCCAGAATGTGCGTCAGACACAATAACTTCTGTAGTATTACCAGAGGGCATCAAGGTTCAAGAGTTTTTACGTTTAGCTAAATTAGATCATAATGTTGAGATGGCCGGCGGGCAACAATCCCTAGCAAGTAAGATTTTTAGAATAGGGCACCTTGGATTAGTAACTGATGAAGAAATATCCCAGACTTTAAGCGCAATAAAAAGCTCATTAGAAAAGCTACAATGAGATCCACCTGGCAAGGAGATTTATGCTGGAGATGGAGAACTCGACGAAATACTATCTGATGTAGATAATTCGCCATCTAGTAAAGCTATAAGTTCATCTGCTTCAATGGTTTCATTTTGTATTAAGTACTGGGCTAACTTTTCTAACTTATCCCGATTAGAAGTGATTATTTCTGAAGCCTTTTGATACGCAGTATCTACTATTTCTTTAACCTCTTCATCAATCGTAGCTGCAACACCTTCAGAGTAATCTCTCTGTTCAGAAATTTCCTTGCCCAAAAACACCATTTCTTCTCTTTTACCAAATGTTCTTGGACCAAGTTTTTCACTCATCCCATACCTTGTCACCATTGAACGAGCAATGTTGGTAGCTTGTTCAAGATCATTACTTGCACCAGTGGTCACGTCCTTAAAAACAATTTCCTCTGCTGCCCTTCCGCCCATGGCAGCTCCAATACGATCTCTAAATTGTGCCGTGGTCCAAAGGTTTCTGTCCTCCTCTGGCAAAAATCTTGTATATCCTCCCATCTGGCCTCTAGAAACAATCGTTACTTTAAAAACTGGGTCTGCATTCGGAAGCATATGCCCAACTAACGCATGCCCTGACTCATGATACGCAGTGATTTCTTTTTCACGAGCACTTGTTACTCTACTTTTCCTGGCCGGGCCACCTATAACTCTATCTATAGACTCTGCAAATTCAGCGAACCCAATTCGTTTTTTATTTAACCGAGCTGCTAATAAGGCTGCTTCATTAGCCAGGTTAGCTAAATCTGCCCCAGAAAATCCTGGAGTTTGCTTTGCGATGACTTGCATTTCGACATCAGCAGCTAATGGCTTTCCTTTCGAATGTACTTCAAGGATTTGGACACGCCCTTTTACATCCGGGTTGTCTAAAGTAACGCGTCGATCAAAACGACCCGGTCTTAACAAGGCTGGGTCTAAAATATCCGGCCTGTTTGTTGCTGCAATAACAATGACATTAGTACTACTATCAAACCCGTCCATTTCAACTAAAATCTGATTCAATGTCTGTTCCCTCTCATCATGGCCACCACCTAGTCCAGCACCTCTATGTCTTCCTACAGCATCAATTTCATCGATAAAAATGATGCATGGAGAGTTACGTTTTGCTTGTTCAAACAGATCTCTTACTCTAGAGGCTCCAATTCCTACAAACATTTCAACAAATTCCGACCCACTTATTGAGAAAAATGGGACTCCAGCCTCTCCAGAGACTGCTTTTGCCATCAACGTTTTACCTGTTCCCGGAGGACCTATCAGTAAAACTCCTTTAGGTATTTTCGCTCCCATTGCTAAAAACCGTTCCGGAAATTTAAGAAATTCAACTACCTCTTGTAATTCTTGTTTAGCTTCTTCTACTCCGGCAACATCATCAAACGTTATGTTTGATGATTCTCCTGTTCCCATCCTGGCTTTACTTTTCCCAAAACTAAAAGTTTGATTACTGCTACCTTGAGCTTGCTTTATCATAAACAGCAAAATCACGCCAAATATTAACAAAGGGAAAAAGTTTAAAATTAAACCAAAGATATTGCTTAGTCCGCTTGATCCTTTTACGATAATATTTGTCCTCGAAACAAGCGGGTCTATTTGAGCAGCTTCAAGCAACTCAACAATGCTTGATCCTTGTTCTTTTCTAGACTCAAAAGTTTCTCCAGAGTTAGAAAGAACGGTCAATTTATCACCGCCAACTTCTATAGATTCTAAATCGCCGCTTCCGGCCATTCGGATAACTTCAGAAATGCTAATTTCTTTATTTCCACCGATAGATCCAGAAAAAAACGTGAAGAAGATGGCTATAATTGCCACCAGGATTAGTAAGTATATGAAACCATTACGCATTAACAAGGAATTCGCCTTAATTCTCGGAGACCGAATTTTAAAAGAGTGGAGGGGAACCGGTCATCGGTTTAACTTATAACTATATTTTATCGCTATAACACTTTTATGATACATTAAACGACACTAATAGGTAAAGGTTAGTCACAGCTTGGTATAATTTTAATTTACATTACTAATAAGGTTATAAATTAATATCTAATAAAACTACTATGATTTCAATCAATTACAAAAAACATATTTTAAAAAATGGGCTACAAGTCTTATTACATCAGGATTCTTCCGTGCCATTTGTGGCTGTAAATATTTGGTACCACGTTGGAAGCAAAAATGAACAACCAGGGAAAACAGGATTCGCCCACCTTTTTGAGCACGTCATGTTCGAAGGATCCAAAAACCATAACAAAAGCTACTTTGAACCGTTAGAAAAGATCGGTGCTTCCATAAATGGATCAACGAATGCAGACAGAACAAATTATTGGGTTAATCTTCCATCAAATTACCTCGAATTAGCTCTTTGGTTAGAATCAGATCGTATGGGGTTTTTATTGGACGCCTTAGATCAAAACCGATTCGATATTCAACGAGAAGTGGTTAAGAATGAGCGTAGACAAAGTTACGAAAATCGCCCGTATGGCAATGCTTATTTAATGTTACAACCAGAAGTATTCCCTCTTCCACACCCATATAATTGGCCTACAATAGGTAGCCAAGAAGACTTAGACAACGCTAGCCTGGAAGACGTTAAGGAGTTCTTCCGATCCTTTTATGTCCCGTCAAACGCAAGCTTGTCAATTGCAGGAGATATTGATATTGATACGACCCTTGCTTTAGTTGAAAAAACTTTCGGCAACTTACCGCCGGGGAACCCAATTAGTCGCATGCGCAGTATGGAATCACCTTTATCCGGCACCACATCTTTAGTAACTTACGACAATGTTCAATTGGAACGAATATATTATACTTGGCCCACAACGCCTGCCTTCAACGAACATGAGCCTGCACTTGACGTGTTGGCAGTATTACTTGGACAAGGAAAAAGTTCCAGGCTCCACACAAAATTAGTTCATGATAGTGAAATGGCAAAAGATGTCTCTGTAGCGTCTTATCCTCAAGAAATATCAGGGGAATTTATCATTCAAATCACAACATCCCCAAACAAATCTACCGATGACATAGCAAAGTGCCTCAACGAAGAAATTGAACTAATTGCAAGTATAAGTCCTGATAATACCGAAATGGAATTCGCCATAAATCAAGTGAGGACACAGTATATAAAAGGATTAGAGAAGTTAGGAGGCTTTGGAGGTATTGCCGATCAACTAAATTATTTTAATGTCATCGGAAACGACCCCGGACTAATAAGCGATTACGTAAATAGATACCAATCTGTAACAGCAAAAGATGTGTCAAAAGCAGCAAAAACTTTCTTGGGCAACAAAAAAGTCGAATTAAGGGTGCTGCCTATTCAAAATCGAAAGGAAATTAAATCTTCTTTTAACCGATCAGAAATGCCTGGCCCATCAAAAGAAGCCTCTTTTACTGCCCCAATACCGAATAGATTGGAACTTAAAAACGGTTTACAGATATTGGGCATTGAAAGACCTAAACTACCGATGGTTGCTTTCGGTTTGTATATGCCTTTTGGGGCAGAAACAGATTCTAAGGCCTTGCCAGGATTATTGAATTACTTGGTATCAATGCTTCAAGAAGGAACTTCAAAATACACAAGTAAAGAGATCTCTGAATTACTCGAACATAAAGGCGCCAGTATATCTGCTAATGTTAGAGAAAATGGAACAATTATTTGGGCTGAGTGCCTGAAAAATTCATGGATTGAAGTATATGAGATATTCTCAGAAATTATATTAGACCCTATATTTCCCAATAAAGATATGGAACGCATTAGGCGGCAAAAACTCACTGACTTATCGCGTATTCCTGATGACGCAAATGCTATTGCAGCACGGGCAGCTAAAGCTCTAATTTATGGACTAGAAACCCCCTTAGGTCATCCAATATACGGGACTGAGGATTCTGTAAGCAATATTACTAGACATGACTTGATCTCCTGCCATAAAACTTTATTCGGACCAGAAGGATCCATATTACTGGCGGCCGGAGACTTCGATATGAATCATATGTTAAAAATGTCAGAAGACTTATTCGGAGCATGGAAGCCTCAACCTGTTAAAGCTGAAGCTAAAATCTCAGAATTAGTTAAGGACCATATCAAAGGGAAAATCCATCTAATAAACAAAGCTAATGCCCCGCAATCTGTAATTATGGTTGGGCAAACTTTAGTTCCCAGATTAGATCCTGATTATTTGCCACTAATGATTCTCAATCAGGTTTTAGGTGGTGAGTTTTCGTCTAGGTTGAATTCAAATTTAAGACAAGACAAGGGGTATAGTTATGGGTACATGTCGTCCATAAAATGGCTCAATGGAGCATCGCCATTTTTTGCTGGAGGATCGGTGCAAACTGAAGTTACCAGAGAGGCTTTAATTGAAACATTTAAAGAAATCTCAGATATTCGTAGCAAAAAACCTGTGACTGAAAGTGAATTTAATGACGCGATTAACAATGTTTTAAGAGGATTACCATCTAACTTTGAAACTATCGGCCAACTTATAGATCAAATGTCTAATATTGCGCTATTTGGACTACACGACGATTACTATTCTTTATACCCAGAGATGATTTCAAAAGTTAAAATAGAAGATGTTCAAAGAGTAGCGCAACAATATTTGAAATCAGAACCAGATTTAATTTTGGTAGTTGGCGATAAAATCCAATTAGACTCAAAATTACAAAACCTAGGATATGAGATAGTTCCCACTGACTATGAGGGTAGACCCATACCAAGCTAAAAAGGCATTTAAATTTATATGCAGGAAAAGTCTATAAAACTTAAAAATAAAGTTATATTAATTACGGATATAGAAACCGATGCTGGGATACATGCAGCTTTGTTTTGTGCTGAACAAGGTGCTTCTTTAGTATTAAACTGTCCCGGTAAAATAGATCAATCTCTAAAATCAAAAATACTTTCCATAAATGATCAAGTTTCATTTACAAATTTTGATGTTTCAATTTACAAAAACGGAGAACTACTGGTTCAAGAAACTATCGATAAATATCAAAGACTAGATTCTTTAATTAACACTTCGAATTTTTGCATAAAAAAATCACTTGAGGATATCGAGGCGGATGAGTTTTATGATTCCATACGTCACGGATTAAAATCTATATTCGTTGTGACAAAATTTGCATGCAGTGTGATGAAAAAACAAGGGTTTGGAAATATTACAAACCTGACATCAGATGCTGGACTAGGTGTCGAGAACGCCCTAGGCTACTCAGCCACCTCAGAAGGAACAATAGGAATGACTAGAACTGTTGCTCGAGACATGTCTAAGTATGGAGTTATATGTAATGCCATATGCTCGGATGATTTTGTATCAGCTGCTGTGCTAGCAGCAAGCTTTTGCCTTAATTCAATGCAATTCATAAGCGGAAGAACCTTTGGGACCAAAGATGGATCAATATTTATATACCAAGAACCAAGACCTGTAAGTACTATTTCCAAATGGGGCGGATTTGAATTAGAGGACTTAGAATCGATAATTCCTAAAACTATAGACAGGGCATTAAGTGATAATTAGACATGAAACTTCAAGGTAAAATTGCAATAGTTACAGGGGCTGGAGGAGGAATCGGCAGCGGTGTTGCAGAATTAATGGCTAAGCAAGGCGCTTTAGTAATAGTAAATGATGCCGGCAGTAATCTTGATGGTACTGGAACATCAACTAAATCAGCTGATTTAGTTGTCGAAAGAATCAAACAACAAGGAGGCGTTGCTATAGCAAATTATGATTCTATAGACAATTTCACTTCATGCGGTCGCATTATTAAATCTGCTTTAAATGAATTTGGTACGATAGATATAATTTGCCATACTGCGGGCATATTGAGAGACAGAATGATCTTTAATATGACTGAGGATGAATGGGATAAAGTTCTGGAAGTACACCTAAACGGAGCTTTCAATATTATTAAAAATGCCTTGCCGCATATGATTAACCAAAGATATGGCCGTATAGTTTTGCTAGCGTCTATTTCTGGATTAAGATCATCTGGGCAAGCGAACTATGCATCAGCAAAAGAAGCTATTGTTGGTATTGCTAGATCAAGTGCATTAGAACTAAGAAAATATGGCATAACAGTAAATGCTGTGTACCCTGGAGGCTATACAAGAATGGTTGCAAGCATACCTAATTCATCAAAAGGTGTAAGTCAAGATTTGAGAGGGGTGTCAAAGATTCTTGGCAATACAATGCCTGAAGAATCTTTAGATCCGTACAATAATGCTGCAAAAATTGTTTATTTGTGCACTGAAAATGCCAGCAATATATCTGGGCAAGTAATTGAAACTCAAGGATGGGATATGTCTCTATACTCCAGCAGGATTCCGACAAGACATATATATAGCAATAAAGAATGGACTATCGAGGAAATTGAGCGGTTACTGCCACCTTCATTAACCAAACCAGAACCTGACCTAACAATTAATATAAGATAAACCAGGGAATAAGCTTGGATTGATTGAAAATATTATAGATATACATTGCCCTTGCATTTAATGATGTGTATTGTTTGTAAGTACAAAAAGGCGAAAAATTACTATGAATTGGCTAGATTTTGTTTTTATTCTGATATCAATAGTCGTAATTTTCTATGGGTTTAAAACAGGCCTGTTCAGTGCTGTATTTATTTTTCTTGGGATAGTCATTGGGTGGCAATTAGCTGGCCATTACTCTGATAATATCGGGGCAGCTTTATCTACCACTATATCTAGCGATAGAACAGTATCTGTTATTTCTTATATAGTAATAATGATATTAGCGATAGTATCATCAAAATTAGCTTCCAATATAGTTACGCCGATTATTTCACTAGCAAGTTTTGGCGTCTCGTCTTTAATCGATAAACTCGGTGGTTTAATTATCGGCATTGTTTTGGCTGGATTTATCACTGGAGCAATAATTCTAGGAATAACGAGGCTTACATACAGTTTCGAGATGCAAGATCTTACTGGGGATACTACATTAGAGATTTTAAACATAGAGTCTTTCGATGCTAACGAAGCATTAAACAATGTCTTGCAGGGTTCCAATTTTGTCCGCACTTTCGTAACAGTGGTGGAAAATATACCTGCAGACGCTTTGGGATTTGTACCAGATGATTATGATATTTCAGTTAAGATGCTGAGTGAGACAATAGAGTAATATAGACACAAACAACTAAACATAAAGATTGAATCATGCTGAACAATCCAGTCCTAATATTGAATCAAAACTATCAGCCATTAAATGTTTGTAACGCTAGAAGAGCACTCGTATTATTAAATCTTGGCAAAGCAGAGTTGATGCAGGACTCTGTAGGTCAGATTAATACAGTCTCCAAGACATTCGATATACCCTCGATAATAAGATTATACAGAATGGTTAAAATCCCTCTTAATGTTAGAAGGCTTTCTCGAATTGGAGTCTTTGTTAGGGACAAACACAAATGCCAATATTGTGGGGTTCACTCAAAAACCTTAACCTTAGATCATGTCATACCAAGATCTAAGGGAGGGCAGCATGAATGGGATAATTTGGTTTCCGCATGCAATAGCTGTAACAATAAAAAAGCAGGCAGGAATCCTGTCGAGGCTGGAATGAAACTTATAAAACCTCCATCTCCTCCTAGGCCAAACCCGTTTTATCTAGTTGAGAGAAGGACAATTTTATCTGACTGGAAACCGTTTATTCCTTGGTTAGTTCCTCAAACTATTGAATAATTAACGTTTTATTTTTTTTAGACAGGTGCGGTAGCACCTGGCATTGCATGCCAGTTGCACCAACAATCCCCATTTGCTGAAGAAAGACTAGCTCTCAATTTGAACAATGGATACAGCACAGGGAATAGATGGCTCAGATTCTCAAAAATTTACTCTATTTATTGAAAAATAAACTATACTATGACATATGTTATCTATAGCTAGAAATACACTCATTCTCTTTTCTGCAGGATTAATCCTCCTAGTAGTAGGTTGTGGAGTTAGCACAGAAGATGTTGATGCTACCGTTGAAGCAAGGATAGCTAGTATCCCCACGCCTACACCACAGATAATTATTCAGGAAGTAGAGAAAGAGGTTGTTAGGGAAGTAGCAGTAGAGGTGGAGAAGATTGTAGAGGTGGAGAAGATTGTAGAGGTGGAGAAGATTGTAGTGGTGGAGAAGATTGTAGAGGTGGAGAAGATTGTAGAGGTAATTAAAGAATATCAAGTTATAGTTACAGCTACACCCATACCAGAACCAACTGTTGTTCAAGGTAAGGTTTATGAATTTGATGACATATCTTCAGAATTTGAAATCAACGCTCTGGTAGCTAATAGTAAATATCTAAATCAAACAATATCTATTAGTGGTGAGATTAATGACATTGACTATTTTTATACATCTGATAGACAGTTAGGCAAAATACTAACCGTGAGTCTTCCCGATAGTGTTGGTGGTAGGCTTTTATGCGGACTTTCGGGAAAAGAGAACTACCAAAAAATGGATAATCTTTCAGCGGGTGATACTGTCGTAGTAAACGGTACGATTGTTGAGTGGGATGGAGCCTACGATAATGGTACTGGTTGGTTGTATGTATATCCCTGTTCTATTGTGGACTAACACAGAATCCCAAATTCTCATCTTTTTTATTTTTTACATGTTAGAGTCGGCATACATAACATCAATTGTTCAATAGTTAAAGATGGACTGAAATTTTTCTGTAATCTCTCTATAGTGCTAGTCAATATACGAACGTTTTTAGCAGAATTAATGGAGCCATATTCAGTAGCATAATGAGAAATTTTTTCAATGCGTGACTGATTTATTATTGAATCGTTGACCCCATAGCTCGACATTAAAATGTCTCTCCAAAACTCTTGCCACAAATTCAGCAGGGCTATCGAGTTCTCACGATCTGCAGAATATCCTTTTATAAATTTTTCTCCATATATAAAACGTGTATATGATCCTGATTCTGCCAAGAATTCTGCTTGATCAAGAGCATCATGTCTCCACTTCTTATAACTCTCATCCTCTATCATTTTGATAGCAATTCCAGGCTTACCGTTACACGTTTTTGAAAGTTCTTCGGATGATCTTTTATCTAACTTATATTTCTGAATCAATCCTTTTGCCAATTCACCCCAACCAACTTTCTTTAATGAGATGATTTGAGATCTTGAAACAAGAGTCGGTAGAATTTTTTCTAGAACCGAAGTTAATAATATTAATACCACTTGATCAGGCGGCTCTTCTAATGTTTTTAATAATGCATTTGAAGCTTCTTCGCTCATTCGATCGCCTGCTTGAATAATATAAACCCTATATTTACCTTCATACGGTTTCAAGTAACACTCTCTGATGACTTTTCTAATTTGTTCTATTGTAATTACTGTTCTTTTACGGCCATCTCCATGTAAATATCCATCTAAGTCAACGGAAACGGTCTCACAATCAGAGTGGACATTCCTAGCAATTCGATTGCATTGCGAACAGTTCCCGCAAGGTATTTCAGATTTGTTTTCACAATTCAATGCAGCTGCTATATAACGAGCTACAGAGTTTTTTCCTATGCTCTCTGGTCCAGTAATCAAGTATGCGTGCGAATTTTGGCCTTTAGAAATGGCGGAAGACAATCTGTTGAGTACCGCTTCATGTCCAATAACGCTATTCAAATCAAAAATCTCCAATTCATAAAGTCTGACGAACTATTCAAATTGATCACATCTCATTAAATCGGCGTATGTTTCTCTGCGGCGAATAATTTTCGACTTGCCATTTGACACCATAACCACTGCAGGTCTTGGGTTTAAATTATAATTACTAGACATTGACATCCCATAAGCACCTGAAACGGGAATAGCAATGACATCACCGCTACTGCATATAGGTAAATCAACTTTGGGTGCTAAAATGTCGCCTGTCTCACAATATTTACCAACTACCCTCACACTCTCTTTATCATTGTCATTCAACTTATTAGCTACTATCACCTCATACTTTGAATCATAAAGAGCGGGTCGAATATTATCTCCCATGCCTCCATCTACTGAAACATATTTTCTCAGTCCAGGAATTTCTTTAATCGCCCCAACTGTATACAAAGCTACACCAGCTCTTGCAACGATTGATCGACCCGGCTCAACCAAAAGCCTTGGGTATGGGATATCAAATTTGTCACAACTCTCTACCAAAGCCCTAGAAATCGTTTCCGCATATTCGCTTATTTTTGGTGGCAGCTTCTCAGAAGTATATCCAACGGCAAAACCTCCTCCTGGGCTAAAGTCGCGCATATCAAATCCAGTTTTTATTAACGGTGATAAAAATTCAATGACGCTTCTAATGGCTAAATCGTATGGTTCCATTTCAAAAATTGGAGAACCTAAATGAAAATGTATCCCTGTTAAATCAAGATTTTCGCAATTCTGTATGTTTTTTATAGCCTTCAATGCATCGCCTGTTTCAATTGAAAACCCAAATTTGGTATCAAGAATACCGGTAGTTGTTTTTTTATGAGTGTGTCCATCTATGCCTGGCGATAAGCGCAGCATGACTTTTTGGATTTGATTACGATCTGCTGCAATTTCGTTTATTAACTTAATTTCGTAGAAACTATCTGCAACAAACTGACCTACGCCATAATCAATTGCTTCGGAAATTTCGATACGACTTTTATTATTGCCGTGAAAAAAAATGTCTTCAGGAGGAAAATCCATTGATGCAGCAACTGCCAGTTCACCTCCTGACACAATATCAATCCCTAACCCAAGCTGTATCGATAACTTCGCTATTGCAGGGTTAATGTACGCTTTTGAAGCATAGAGAACCCGGCTGTTTGAATACCTTTTAGAGAACTCTTGAGTAAAAGACTCTGCCATAACCTGAATAGTTGATTCCTCATACACATACAAAGGTGTTCCGTATTTCGCAGATAGTTCAACCACATCACACCCGCCCACTATTAAATGTCCATTCGCGCCAATGGCAGAACCCATTGGCAATATGTTTAGTAACTTTGAATCCATAAGTACTCCAATTTAGATAAAAGCTTAAGTTAATTTATTAATTGATAAATCTATCTGCGCTAGCTCTAGCCAATTTCCATCGATGTCTTGAGCATAACTTAAAATTTTACCGGGCTCAGTTTCGGCTGGGTCATTCCACTTTGTGCCGCCAAACTGATCAAGTTTCTCCAACGTAGCATATATATCTTCAACTATTAAAGCTATATGTGAAGCTCCTACAACATTTCTTTCATAAGATTGTTTATGGTCCGTGCTTGGAACAATATATTGTAATAACTCAAAAATAGTGCCGTCAGCAATTTCTAATAAAGCTCCTGTCATTTCTACAGGTTCATACCCTACTACACGAGCAGCAGATGATCCCTTACTCTGAAATCTTCTAATTAGTTTCATTCCAAGGCCATCTACATAAAACCGAACAGATGAATCCAAGTCTTTAACTACAAATCCAGTATGCCAATGTCCTAATACCAATTCTCTCACCTCGATTCAATGTTGTTTATTAATAAGACACGAAGATATGTTACTAATATTGGGACGGTAACGGTATTCAGATTAAAACACAGCTTCAAAAATCCGGTATACTCTCATAACTCAAAACCAGATTTAACAAGCCCACACAAAAGATGTTGCAATGATAAAAATGAGAGCCGCTCATGCGGTAAAACTAAAAACCATAATTTGTAAAGAAGTTGAAGTTCCTCATATAACTGACAATACTGTTCTTGTAAAAACCAAGATGTCATCAATATGTGGAAGTGATTTACACGTAGTAAATATGGGGTATACGTACGCATCTGATTTCCCATTGCCGTATGGAGCTCCAGGTCATGAAGGGGTAGGGGAAGTTGTAGAAAGTAACTCGCCAGATTTTATTGAAGGCGAAAGTGTTTTAACTATTCCGAACATATACTCGTCCAAAACCTTCGCAGACTATCAAGTTATTGAACCGAAGTATCTGGTTAAATTACCTGTGAATTGTAATGAGAATAAACTTATGATGGCCCAGCAACTAGCTACTGTTGACTACTCCTGTAAACATATTGATTCAATCAAAGGTAAAACTATTGCTGTAATTGGCCAAGGATCAGCAGGATTGTTTCATAATTTTATTTTGAAGCATTATGGCGCAGAAAAGATCATAGCAATTGAACCAATTGATCACAGGCGGAGTATTTCTAAATACTTCGGGGCCGACATAACGTTAAGCTTGACCGGCCAAAAAGCGACCGATGCAATTTTAGATATAACAAATGGTGATGGAGTTGACATTGCAATAGAAGCAGTTGGAAGCGTTGAAACATTAAATCAAGCAATGGCAATATGTAAGCCTCAAGGTAGAGTTCAAAGTTTTGGTTTGCCAACCACACTTCAGCCAATCCCTTTTGACTGGAACACATTTTTTTCGAAAAGATTAACTATTAACTCAAATTTTGGAAGTCAAGACGAACCGGATTTGGCTTCGGTAAAAAAGTCTATCGGACTTATTGCAAAAAACGATATTGAAATGGACAAAATACTGTCTCATGAATTTTCGATCGAAGAAATACAAGATGCTTTTAACTTTGCGGAGAAAAAGACCGACGGGCTGGTTAAAATAACAATAACTTTTTAGTGATTACAATTTATAGAAAAATAATTTTAAACGGTTATTCAACCATTTTCCTGAGCAACTCTCCCACTTTTTCGCTTATCTGTTTACCATCAGCTCTACCGCGCGTTTGCGGGATAATTTTACCCATAACTTTACCTATATCTTGAGGTCCTGTTGCTCCTGTTTCAGAAATCACGCTTTCAATTATTTCTGTAATTTTATTATTTGAAAAAGGTTCTGGTAAATATAACTTTATGACATCAAGTTCAGCTTGCTCCTTGGCAACTAAATCATCTCTTTTAGCTGAATTGAATGCATCAATTGATTCGAGTCTCTGCTGCGCTTGTTTGCTAGCAACTAATAATATACCCTCATTTTCCAATTCTTTTTGCTGCGCAATCTCTTCATTACGTATTGCCGAGAGCAACAAACGTATCGTGGCTCTTTTAGTCACCTCTCCCTTTCTCATAGCGTCTTTAAGGTCATCATTTAACTGGTTTTTTAAAGTCATTTATTTCATTTTCCCATTTATTTCATTTTTCATGATGTTGGATATTTTTTTCTAGATATATTAATTAATCATATTTAACTAGAGGTAGAAGGTCTGCCAAAATCCTCATAATATTTCGGATGCCAATCAGACCCATACCAAGAAATTGTTTTGATCGGTTTGATTTTTATCAATACTCTACCAATACTTTTGGTGGAATTATAATATTCATTTCCTTTCTCTTCTCCTAGGTATCTTGTAGCCATAGATATCCAATCTCCAAACCAATTATCATCAATTATTTCGGCTTCCGCTTTAATAATTACTCTAGCGTAAGGTGCATTGGAAGTGTCTACACAAGCGCCTACTCTAGCTTCTTTACGTATGTTGTTCACCCATTTGTTTTGCTTCCTACCTAGAATCTTGAAAGTGCTATCAGCATATTCAAACCAAACTGGAGTAACACTTGGATACCCATCAGCCTCCAACGTTGATAGTCTCATTATCTTGGCGTTTTCGTTTAAGAACGATGTGAGTTCAGAATTATTAAAAAACGGCATATCTATATCCTTGATTGAAATTATTGTATAGTTCCTTAGATACTAATATTGTACAGAGTTTTTATGATAATTAAGCCCCACCAAATGTTGCCCTTCGAATTTTCTGCTGCTGAAGCAGCTAACTATATTAGAGCAGGTCAACTAAGTAGCGAAGAGTTGATCAAAAGTGTGCTCGAGCGCTCTGAAAGTCTTAATCCTCACTTAAACTTGTGGGCCGAATTGAACCCTGAAAGGGTAATTAAAGATGCTCGAAAAAGAGATAAAGAACTCAGAACCCTTGGTCCGTTAGGGCCTTTACATGGTATCCCTATTGGGATAAAGGACATATTTAACACCAAAGGGATAGAGACATCACACGGATCTCCTAAACATCAAGGCTCTATTCCTAGCTTCGACGCGACTTCCGTAGCTCTTCTTAAATCAGCTGGAGCTATTATCATGGGCAAGACTATTACCACAGAATTTGCTTGCGGTGATCCACCATCAACCTTAAATCCTTGGGACAGCCAGCGAACACCTGGAGGTTCAAGTACCGGCTCAGCTGTAGGCGTTGCATCTAACATATTTCCTGTTGCTATGGGGTCTCAAACGGCCGGATCGGTACTTAGGCCAGCAGCATACAATGGCATCGTTGGCACAAAACCCACAATGGGTAGAATAAGTAGATATGGAGTCCACCCAGTTTCTTGGTCCGTAGACACCATGGGATTTTTCTCTAGAAACGTAGCAGATTCAGCTTTGATGTTATCGGTATTGGCGGGGTGGGATGATAAAGATGAGTATTCTTCAGATGTGTCCAGTCATGAGTTAAATTTTAAAAATCACCATACTCTCAAACCAAAGTCAATTGGTATCCTGAAATCTTTTTTCTTAGAAGAATGTGATGCCGAAGTTAAATTACATGTATCAAATTTAACGAAACTTATCCAAAATCAAGATGTATTAGTAGATCAGTTAAATTTACCTTTTGACATGGACCTTATTCACGCTGCCCATAGAATGGTTATGAACGTAAACGGAGCTTCAATACATAAGGATGGATTTAATGAAAGTCCCGATGAATATGCAGAAGATGTTCGCAGAATGATAGAAATCGGGATACTAACTCCAGCAACAACATATATTAAAGCTGAAAAAATTCGACAAGTTTACAGAAGAGAGTTATTAAAGCTTATTGAACCATATGACGTAGTAATCACAAGCACTACCAAGGAAGCTGGAGCACCCGATGCTGTTACTACTGGTGACCCAAGATGGCAGGCTGCCATTACGACGGCTGGATTCCCGGCTATCAGCTTACCTTACAGTGTCACCGCCAAAGGCTTACCTTTAGGAATACAAATAATTGGCAAGCCATTTGATGAGAAAAAACTCCTATCCACAGCGTCGTGGATTGAAAAACTTGTTGAATTCAACACTAAACCTTCAATCATCTAAGCAACACAACAGTAAATTTATTAAAAAATAGATTTTCTACTATTAGCATTTTATATCCTCCTATTGCGTGATATAATTACTCTAGTTAGATCGAAAAAAATAAAAGATCTAATGCATGGACAATTCGTCCCGAGAAACCCTTTATTGAATATCACACAACAAGAGGAACTTGCACGTCAAACTAAACTCGAAATCGAGTTAGATGATAATGACATTGAACCTTATCTGAACAAATCCTATCAACGGGTGGTCCAGCGTATTAACATGCCTGGATTTAGAAAGGGTAAGGCACCTCGAGCTATTATTGAAAAACAATTCGGGAAAATTTATTTAATAAACGAAATCGCTGAATACATGGTTTCTGATGTAACTTCAAAAATAATAGAGGAAAAAAAATTAGATCTTGGGGGCTTGCCACGAATAAGTCTTCTAAGTCTAGATCCTGTTAAATTCGAGGCTACCGTTCCGCTAAAACCTCTTGTAGAGATTGGTGACTACAAAACTATAACTATAGATATAAATGCTAAAAAAGTTAAAGCTAGTGACGTCAATGACCAAATCGAACGCTTAAGAGAAAGCCAATCTACTTGGGAGCCAGTTACTCGTAAGGCCGAGCTCGAAGACATTGTTACAATCGATTTCACTGCTCAAGTAGATGGGGAAGTATTTATAGAAAAAAAAGATGCAATTATAATTCTAGATAGTGAACGAGAAACCATCGTGCCAGGATTTTGCAATAAGGTCGTCGGATTGGAAAAGGGCAAGAATAAAAGATTTAAAATCGTTCTTCCTGATGATTACATGTCAGGCCCAACAGACGATAAGATTGGAGGAAAAGAAGCATCATTTGAAGTAAAAGTTACTGAAATCAAAGAGCGCTTGCTACCTGAAGCTAATGACGAATTTGCTAAATCAGTTGGAGATGGTCATGTAGACCTTAAGGAATTAAAAAAATCCATTAAAGAAGAATTGCAGCAAGAGTTGAATCGCCAACATGCAGTAGAATTTGAGAATGCAGCTGTAACTCAATTAGTAGAAAAATCGGAAATTACAGTGCCTGAATTACTAATTGAACATGAATTAGAGCACATTATGAACGAGCGTCGACAATCATTAAGTAAAATGAATGTCGAGCTCAAAGACTTCCTCAGCTACTCGGGCAAAACTGAGGAGGAATTTAAAGAAGAATTGCGTCAGGACTCGACAGAGCGATTAAAACGCACCTATATTTTACAAAGCTTTATTGATAAAGAGAATTTAGAGATCGATGAAGCACAAGTAAAGCTAAGATTAGATCAATTGAAGGCATCAATAAATCCAGCTGAGCTTCGAAAATCAGGACTTAAACCAAAAGAACTCCAACAACGTATAGACGAAGCTGAATCTAAAATAAGGGGCGACATCCAATTTGAGAGCGCAGTTAAAAAACTGTCAGACATAGCAAAAAGCAATATTCCATCGAATAAAAAAGATACAAAAACAACTTCTAAAAAAACAAGTAAAACTTCTAAAGAGAGGCAGAAAAAATGAGTAATGACATGGCTTACCCAGAGTCGATGATACCTATGGTAATCGAAACAGGAGCAAGAGGCGAAAGGGCATTTGATATTTATTCATTGCTGCTTAAAGAAAGAATCGTTTTCTTGGGGACTCCAATAAATGATCAGGTGGCCAATACTATAACCGCTCAATTACTATATTTAGATAGAGAAGATCCCGAAAGAGATATCAGTTTGTATATTAATTCCCCAGGCGGAGTTATACATGCTGGGCTAGCTATCTATGACACAATGCATTTAATCCGACCAGACGTGTCTACAATATGCGTAGGGCTAGCTGCAAGTATGGCAACCGTTTTATTAACTGCCGGCACACCAGGAAAAAGATATGCTCTCCCCAACTCTACAATACATATGCATCAGCCGATTTCGGGAGCTCAAGGTCAAGCCTCAGACATAGATATAGCTGCAAGGGAGATTCTTAGACTGCAAGATAAAATGCGCCAGATAATATCTAAGCATTCGAAACAACCCTACGACAAAATAGCAAGAGATACAGATAGAGACTATTATCTGACTTCTGATCAGGCACAAGAGTATGGCCTAATTGATAAAGTTTTATCATCTTCTGATGAAAAAGATAAAAATAAAAAAAACGCTTCTAGTTAAAATTGCTTAGAGTATACATAAACATATCAAATGGATTTTAAAGCGATTTATAAATGACAATTCCAAATTACCAGTGTTCTTTTTGTAGCAAAGCTCAAGCTCAAGTTAAAAGACTTATAGCAGGGCCAGACCGAGTATTTATCTGTGACGAATGCGTCACATTATGTGAACAAATCATCACAGAAGAAGGTCCTGGGAAAGTAAAGGAATCTTCAACCGTTATTCCTAAGGGACTAAATCCTAAGGAAATATTTGAACGCCTTGAAGAATATGTAATCGGTCAAAACACTGCTAAAAAAGTTTTAAGTGTAGCAGTATACAACCACTATAAACGTATAACTTCTAACCAACAACAAGAAGACATAGAAGTACAAAAGTCGAATGTTCTATTACTTGGACCTGCAGGATCAGGTAAAACATTACTTGCTCAAACCTTAGCAAAAATTCTTGATGTTCCATTTGCTATAGCTGACGCAACTTCACTAACTGAAGCAGGCTACGTAGGAGAGGATGTAGAAAATATATTATTGAGACTAATTCAGTCAGCTGACTATGATATCGGTAAAGCTGAACATGGGATCATATACATTGATGAAATAGACAAAATCTCAAGAAAGAGTCCAAACCCTTCTATAACAAGAGATGTGTCTGGAGAAGGCGTGCAGCAGGCACTTTTAAAAATCATTGAAGGCACTATTGCTAATGTCCCTCCTCAAGGAGGTAGAAAACACCCCCATCAAGATTTTTTGCAAATAAAGACTGATGACATCTTGTTTATATGTGGTGGAGCATTCGAAGGTTTAACCGAAATCATTAGCCGTAGAGTTGCAAAAGGAAACATTACTATTGGGTTCCGAGATGCTGACAAAAACGATCCTCTGTCTAGTGAATCGTTAATTGTAGATCAAGTAAACTCTGAGGATCTTTTAGAATTTGGTTTTATACCGGAGTTTGTTGGAAGACTTCCAGTAGTAGTCGGATTAGAGACTTTAGACGCAGAGTCTTTAGTAAGAGTTTTGACCGAACCTAAAAATGCTTTTATAAAACAATATCAGTGTTTATTTCAAATGGATACTGTAGATCTTGAATTTACCCAAGAAGCACTTACTATCGCTGCAGAAATAGCTATTGAAAACAAAACTGGCGCGCGTGGTTTAAGAACAATATTAGAAAAAACTCTGCTTGATGCCATGTATCATATACCAGGACTATCAGGCATAACGAAATGTCTAGTTGGAGCGGATGCCATCAAAGGTATTTCATCCGTATCAATGACTAATGCCAACGGAGAACTTTTCAGGCCTAGTTTAAATAATGAGATCGAATTGGTCGAAGAACAAAAATCAGCTTAATAATTAATTAACTACTAAATCCATTATCTTAAGTTGTTAATTTCTGTCAGTAATTGTATTGATTTTCGCCTAGTTTCCGAATCTGCATGTACCAATGCATAACCCACATCATTAAAGGCTGATTCCAAATCGCCAAGTTCAACCATAATTAATGCTCTTAAAAAATATGCTCTGCCTAAAAAGGCATCACCTCGTGTGCCAACATATATAGCTTTTTCGATACTTTTTAACGCTCCAAGATGGTCCTGTTCTTTTAATAACTTTTCTGCTTTTAATACTTCAGAAGTAGTGTTTATGGGTAAAGTTGTGTCTCCCAACCATAATCCTCCTAAAATAGCGAGAATAATGGTTAATACTGCGATATACCCAGTAAAATTATTCTTGAATTTACTTATTATATAAACCCCCTCAAAACTGGGGTATAAAAACCTGTTTACAGGAGTTAGGAAGTAACCAAGAAAAAACCCTGCGCCGAATCCGCCCATATGTGCCCAATTATCGATACCTTCAGATAAAAAACCAAAAATAAGATTAAATCCAGCTAAGCCTAAAAGTCCATAAAGATTTTTCCGAGCATTAGGATCTTTATATTTAGTCAAAAAGAAAGCTGCTAAAGCTCCTATCACTCCAAGTATCGCTCCACTGGCGCCAGCTGCTATAGCAATCGGATTAAAAATGTAAGAAACCGCAGCCCCGAATAATCCAGCCAGAATATAGATTAATGAAAACTTATATGGTCCGAACGTAATTTCAGACATTCTTCCAAATATCCAAAGTCCAAAACTATTGAATGCTAAATGCACAATTCCGACGTGGATAAACATAGATGTAAATAATCGCCAATATTGACCGGCAGCTACATAAGGGCCATACATCGCTCCAAAATCGATCAAGGTTCCAGAGTTTTTTGATCCTCCAGAAAAACTCATTGCAATAAAAATTAAAACATTTACAAATAAAAACAAATACGAAACACACACCGGTTTACTCACACCTCCTCCACCTGGAGCATGGGCATCTTGAGGTCTAAAAAAGTTAATGACAGTGTCTACTTGATAAGCTTTGTTAGTGTCGTAAGCATATGGATCATTGGAGTAACTTTATTTTCGTATAAATCTGCGCTGCCTAATGATGTTAATAATACTTCAGGTGTAATCTCTTTATCCAGGTCTATAGGGAGTTCAGTGTAACACTTGCCTAGCTCATAAGATGTATGTGCGTCGGTAACCGATGTAACAAGTTTCCTATGTTCTAAGGCCAAAGCTTTAGCTTTTTGATTAGCCGAATTTAATGTATTTCTGGCGTTGAATCCTTCTATAATATCAACATCTGCGATTATTTCATCAAGTACCAATTTAGAAATTACATTACGACGAAATATATCAAATGGGTGCGGAACGGACACTAAGCCTCCCTGGGCTTTAATTATTTTTATAGTTTCTTGAGCAGATAAACCTTTAGGCACTAATTCTTGCAGAAATAAACCAGTTAATTCACCATCAGCCGTTGTAACTTCTTCTCCAATAATTACAGGAAATGAAGATATTGACCTTGCTTCTAAAGCTCCTTCAATTGAATTATGATCTGTAATTGCTATCAGGTCGATTCCTTTTCTAAAGCAGGTCTTAATCAAATCATCTATATCGAGCATTGAATCAGGCGAGTATTTGGAATGTATGTGGAAATCTGACTTAATTAAGTTCATTTATGGTGTTTCTTAATACTACTCTTTTTCATCATATTCTAATTCTAGAGATTCCTGATTTCCTGCAGCAATATTTTGACCATATTCATTTCTTATTTTAGTTATTTTTAATTCTGCATCTGAGATTCTTTGGCTACAGCGACGAGCCAATTTCAATCCTTGTTCATACAAATTAGTTGAATCTTCTAAAGATAGTCCTCCTGCCTCAAGTTTTCTCACTGTATCATCCAATTTTGATAGCAATTGTTCGAAAGATTCATTTTTCTTTTCTTTTTCAAGTTCACTATTCATTTTTTAACCTCCAAAATAGAATTGACTGAAGCAATAAAAGCTCCTTGAGATAAATTTATCTTGGTTTTATCATTTTCTGATAATACAGATGAATCCATAATCAGTTTTTTTGTTTTATAATTTTCTACAACTGCATACCCGCGCTCCATTGTTCCAATTGGGCTTAACGAACTTAATATTTTAGAAAGCCCATCAACATGTACCGCAGTGTTTTTCCGTAAAAAATCTATTTCATTTGCAGATACTCTAAGCCAATCATCTATTCTCATTCTCAAAGAGTCAAAATCAGGCAACAAATCATTAATTCGAGAGTGCTTTAATAAAACTAATTCTTTAGCTGATTTAGTTTTTCTTTCTATTTCTATATTCATGTGGCGTAAATTTATTTCTAAAGATTCAATAATTTCTACTACATTTGGTGCAGTTATTTCTGCTGCAACTGAAGGAGTCGGAGCCCTCACATCTGCGACCAAATCTGATATTGTCGTATCGGTTTCATGCCCAATAGCACTGACAACAGGATGGTTTGAAGCAAAAATAGCTCTAGCCAACTCCTCTGCGTTAAAAACAGAAAGATCTTCTTTTGCTCCTCCACCTCTCGCTAAAATAACTGTATCAAGGTCTGTACGTAGATTTAAGTTTCTAAATACATTAACAATTTCTGTTATGGCACTGTCACCTTGTACAGAAGTGGGGAAAAGCATTAATTCTGCCAATGGATAGCGTCGTTGAAAAACATCTACAATGTCATGCCACACGGCCCCACTTTCTGAAGTAACAACCGCCACTTTTTGAGGAAACTTCGGTAATTCACGCTTTCTCGAAGAATCAAATAGGCCTTCATTTTCTAATTTTAAACGCAATCGTTCAAACTTTAATTGAAGTTCCCCAGTTCCTTCAGGTTGCACTAGATCTACCACCAGTTGAAGATCGCCTCGTTGTGGGTATATAGATACTTTACCGTGAGCTATTATTTTATCCCCTTCATTTAACAACTCTGCCCCCATGCCTGTATATTTAAACATGGCGCACCTTAAAATCGAATCTCCATCTCTTAAACTAAAGTAGCTGTGCCCCGATCCAGGTCGCGCCAAGTTTGAAACCTCACCAGTAACCCATATATCTATTAAATTAGAATCATTCTCTAATAAATCGCGAATGTACGAAGTTAAGTTTGATACAGAGAAAATTTGAGTATCCATAAATTTGTTAAACCCTTGAGATGTAATCTGCAGATCTAGTATCTACTTTTACAATATCTCCCTGATCTATAAATAACGGAACATTAATAACTAGGCCTGTCTCTAGTGTGGCTGGCTTAGTTCCACCTTGCGCCGTATCTCCTTTGAAAGATGGTCCAGTTTCTGCGATTTTCATATCAACATTTATAGGTAATTCAATAGCAATTGGAACTTCATCATGCAAAATTATTTCCACTTCAATTTGCTCTACCAAGTATTTAATATCTTCCCCCAATTGAATAACGCTGAGTGGAAATTGTTCAAAAGTTTTTTGATCCATGAAATAATACAATTCGTCTTCACTATATATGTACTGAGAAGTTCTTCTTTCAACAGCTGCAGGATTAAATTTAACATTGAAACCAATAAAAGATCGGTCTACCACTCTTCCTGTTTTTATTGATCTAAACCGAACACGGGATGTTGGAGCACGTGCTTGCATTTTAGAACGCTCATATTCAACAACAATATGAGGTTCTCCATCAAGATCTATCGCCATTCCTTTTTTTAGATCCCCATAACTAATCGTCATAAATTTGCTCCAATCAAATTGTCATCTTTCTTGCTCTATTTAATAACCTTACCCCAGTTTCTTGCATAACCACTACATCTTCAATCCTTACTCCACCCCATCCTGGTATATAAATTCCGGGTTCGATAGTAAAAACCATTCCAGGTTTAATAATATTTTTTGACTTAGCAGAGATCCAAGGCTGTTCATGCACTTGCAAACCAACTCCATGCCCAAGACTATGTCCAAAATATTCTCCAAAACCCGCATCAACAATAACAGATCTGGCTAGATCGTCTATATCCGCACCTGACATACCTGGGCGCGCTTCGTTCTCCGCACGTATTTGAGCTTCCAAGACCGTATTATAAATTTTTGACAGCCTATCACTAGATTCACCAATAACAATCGTCCTTGTTAAATCACTGCAATAATTTTTATAAACACAGCCCATATCAATAACCACCGAATCTCCTGATTTTATTATTGATGAATCGGGTCTATGATGAGGCAATGCGCCATTTGAACCAGCAGCCACAATAACATCAAAAGACATCTTTTCTCCACCTAAATTTCTCATGGATTGCTCTAATAACCATGCCGCTTCTTTTTCAGTCATACCAGCCACGATATTAGGAGTTACAGTGTCCATTGCCTGATCCGTTATAGTACATACTTTTTCCAGTATTAGAATTTCATTTTGACTCTTAACTTGCCGCAAATTACCAACGATATATGACGTAGCAATCATTTCTGCATTAAAACTTTTATCAGAATTTAATTTATTAATTTCTGATAAAAGTAACGTATGCGTACTAACCGTAATATCATCAGCTTCAAATCCGATTTTTCTCACGCTTAAACCCTCAACTAAATCAGTAAACCAATCCAGCTGTGCTGACATACGTTTTATAGTGAAGTCTTTTGACTGTATTAATGCCTGTTCAGTATACCGAGAGTCAGTAACTAAAATTTGTTCGGAATCAGTAATGAATAGAAATCCTGCTGAACCACTAAATCCAGAAATGTAAAGAATATTTTCAAAAGTTGAAATTAAAAGAGCATCGAGACCTGAATCCACCATACTATGACGTAATTGTGTGAGATGTTGATTCAAATTTAACCTAGTTTTCGTAAATGAATAACCAATCTTTCAAGACCCATGACATACCCATCCCCACGATGGCCTTTTATTTGTTCCAATGATATATCCGATATCATGGAATGCCTTCGAAATTCTTCTCTTTCATGTATGTCAGACAAATGTATTTCAATAAACGGTATTTTCACATCTGCCAGGCAGTCACGAAGCGATATTCCATAATGAGTTAAAGCTCCTGGATTTATCAATATTCCCGATGCATCTAGATAGCTATCCTGTAAAAAATCTATGATCGATCCTTCGTGGTTTGATTGAAAAAATTCGACTTCAACATCTAATTCAGCAGCTTTCATAGAAATTCTGTGTGAAATTTGATCAAGTGTTTCAACTCCATATTGGTCATTATCACGTTTACCAAGCATATTTAGATTTGGACCATTAATTACTAAAATTTTCATGTTTTTGACGCGTCCTTAATCGCTCGTGGATGAGCTGATAAATATACCTGCCTAGCTTCAGAGCTAGTCACATGTGTGTATAACTGCGTAGTTGATGGGCTAGCATGTCCTAACAACTCTTGCACCACTCTTAAATCTGCTCCTCCATCCAAAAGGTGAGTGGCAAATGAATGGCGAAGCGTGTGAGTGTGAACATCTTTCAATCCAGCTAATTTACTATAGTAATTAACCTTTTTTTGAATGGTGCGCTGAGTAAGGCGATATCCACTTTGATTAACAAATAAAGCCTTTGTATTTCCTTTACGATCTAATTTTATCCTTCCATGGTTAATATATCTCTGAATTGCATATGTAGCAGGTTTGCCAATTAATGCGACCCTTTGCTTAGATCCCTTGCCAGTAACTATAAGTTCCTGATTACCAATATTAATATCATTAAGATTTAGTTTATGAACTTCGCTCACGCGTAACCCAGCTGCATATATTAATTCTAGTAGAGCTAAGTCTCTCAAACCGATAGTAGTAGTGCTATCCACTACGTCGAGTAGCTTTCCTACCTCATCTTTAGATAAAAACCTAGGAAGTCGTCGTGTTTTATTTAAGACACCCCTTTTTGGTAATGGGTCTGTATTTATTATGCCGTCACGGATAAGCCATTTTAAAAAACTTCTCAAGGTGCTTAATTTTCTAACAACACTGGAGCGAACATAGCCAATATCTACAAGCCATCCTAGATATTCTCTCAAATTCATCCTGTTCAACTCAGCTATCGAATTTAAGCCTTGAATCTGCATGAAGTCAAATAAAGGAGCCAAGTCATTTCTATAGTTACGAATCGTTAAATCAGACAATCCTCGTTCAGTTTTAACATGGTGTTCGAATGAATTAACCAATTCATTCCATTTGGATTCATCGTTTCTAAAATGGATCGCCTGTCTAGTTATAGAAGTCATGGCTATAATTTTCCATAAATTTAGCGAATTAAACCAACTTACGAGGTAACTTCGATCAGTTCTGTAGTTTTTTCGTCCTGTTTTACCGTACCTTTATATGAGCATTTAACACATCTGGCTCGATCCTTTCCCCACATAACCAACAAACCGGTGCATTCAGGGCAAGGCTCACTTATAGGTTTACGATTAGTAGCAAAATTACATTCAGGATATCCAGAACACCCATAAAAAGTTTTATTTCCCCTACCTCTTCTTTGCTTCTCCACCAATTTACTGGCACATTCAGGGCAGTTAACCTCTAACATAACAATAATTGGACGTGCCGTTTTACACTCTGGGAATCCGCTGCAAGATAAGAACCTGCCATATCTACCTACTTTAATGACCATAGGTCTTTCACATGCTTCGCAAACTTCAGAAGATTCTTCATCAATCTCACTTCTTGGTACTCTTTCCACACCTGTCTCTGATTTCTTTATCAAATCGTGGAACGGAACATAAAATTCTTTTATTACCGGCACCCACTCTTTTTCACCACTAGCTATTTCATCAAGATCTGCTTCCAGTTTTGCAGTGAATCCAACATTCAATGTATCAGCAAAATGCTGAGTTAAAAGTGAGTTAACGACTTTACCAAGCTTGGTAGAAACAAAACGATTATTTGTTTTCTGCACATAATATCTGTCTTGTATAACCGTCATTATCGCTGCATATGTACTAGGACGTCCGATGCCTTTTTCTTCTAAAAGCTTTATAAGCGTAGCCTCTGTATAAAGCGGTGGTGCCTCGGTAAAATGCTGATCTTTAGAAGTATTTGAGCAATCCAAATCATCACCCTTAGCTAAGTTAGGGAGTTTATTTTTGTTGTCCAAAACATCTTTAGCGTCGTCATCTGATTCCATGTATACAGTTCTGTATCCGTCAAATTTAAGTACAGTACCCACGGAGGCAAACACATACTCCTTGCCACTTTTTCCATTTGCAGAAATCTCAAGCTTAGTTTGGTCAAATAATGCATCTGGCATTTGAGTACAAATCATTCGATTCCAGATTAACTTATATAACCTATATTGGTCATTGCTCAGGTGTTTTTTGATTTTTTCAGGTGTATTAAATATTGAAGTTGGCCTGATAGCTTCATGCGCTTCCTGAGCACCTTTGACTTTAGTTTTATAAACCCTAGGCTTCGGAAGAAGGTACTTTTCCCCATATTGATTTTTAATAAATTCAGTGGTCTCTATAATCGCAGATTTAGCTACATTGGTTGAGTCAGTGCGCATATAGGTAATTAAACCAGCTGAGCCTTCAGCTCCTAAATCGAGTCCCTCATAAAGCTGTTGAGCTACTCTCATGGTATTTGAAGCAGTAAATCTAAATTTACGAGAGGCGTCTTGTTGCAGTGTGCTAGTTATAAATGGTGCTGGTGGTTTACGAGTCGTCTGTTTTTTCGTAACATTTTTTACACTAAACTCAGCATTGTCTATGTCACTTAAAACAGCTTGGGTATTTTGTTCATTATCTAACCCTAGATCTTTACCTAAGCCTTCAATAGCTGTTAATTTTGCTTCAAAAACAATTTTGTCTAATTTATCTTTTAATAGAGTCGCCGAAATACTCCAATATTCCCTTGGAACAAAATCATTATGTTCGGTTTCTCTTTCAATAACCAGCTTAACTGCTAGCGATTGGACTCTACCAGCGGACAACCCTGGGCGAACTTTTTTCCATAAAACAGGGCTTAATTCATACCCAACTAATCTATCCAAAATACGCCTTGCCTGTTGTGCTGACACCAAGTTGTAATCAACTTCTCTTGGATTATCAAATGCATGCTGAACGGCATCTTTGGTTATTTCATGGAAAACTACTCGTTTGATTTTTTTGGGGTCAATTTTTGCAGCCGCTATCAGGTGCCACGCTATTGCTTCCCCTTCTCTATCTGGATCAGTTGCCAAATAAACATTATCAGCTTGCTTTACAGCTGCTCTTAAATCATCAATAATCTTGCGACGATCAGGTATTAAGGCATACGTTGGGGTGAAAGATAAATCGTCAACTTTCACTCCCATCTTTTTTTTAGGTAAATCTCTAATATGGCCCATTGAGGCTTTAGCCACATAACTCTTATCTAAAAAGCGTCCCACAGTCCGAGCTTTTGCTGGTGATTCAAGTATTACTAAATTCTTAGACATATTTTTATATTAAGCTTTCAACTCCGTAAAAACATCCTATTAATCAACCATAGAAGATATATTTAATATCTTAGATTGAAGAAGGAGCGAGTAAATATCAGTGTAGCACAAGTTTAGTGTACAACTGATCGGGTTAAATTAAATAAAAAGACCGACCGTTTTTTTTAATTTTTGTAATATACGAATGGACCATATTTAATTATGGCGGAGAGGGCGGGATTCGAACCCGCGGTACCTTTTACAAGGCACACACGCTTTCCAGGCGAGCCCATTAAACCACTCTGGCACCTCTCCATAAAGGTTATGTTACACCTAACATCAGTCTGGTCCATTTTAGTGGCGGAGAGGGCGGGATTCGAACCCGCGATACGATTACCTCGCATACTAGTTTTCGAGACTAGCGCCTTAAGCCGCTCGGCCACCTCTCCGAGCAACAAAGAAACCTCGAATAAAGTGTTTAAAGAGAAAATTATAGCATTAGGACCGAATGCTAGCAGTTTGAATATACTCTCGTTTCATCAATAACTATGTTAGTTCTTCAAATCTGGACCAACAACTCGGATGTTTAATTCATTCAAATGAGCATCTTCTACCGGTCCAGGTGATCCAAATAATGGATCTGCCGCACTCTGAGTCTTAGGAAACGCAATGGTGTCTCTAATACTTTCTAAGCCTGCCAATACCATGACCAACCTGTCAATTCCTGGAGCTATACCGCCGTGAGGAGGCGTACCATAATCAAATGCTTCAAGTAATTGTCCAAATCTTTCATTTATTTGATCACTACTATACCCAAGTACGGCTAATATTCTTTCCTGAAGCTGCCTGTCATGCACCCTTATACTCCCACTAGCGATCTCTAAACCATTACAAACTAAATCGTATGAGTCAGCTATAACGGACCCTGGATCTGTTTCTAACTTAGCAGAAGCGCCCTCTTTGGGCATAGTAAAAGCGTGATGAGCAGCCGTCCATTCTCCTTCATTTTCACCAGATTCAAATAATGGAAAATCGATTATGAAAGCGAATTCCAACTGTTTCTCATTCGCGAACCCCATACTAATACCAAGATTATTCCTGAGATGTCCTAATGCAGTTTGAGTTAGATTTGTTTCACCGGAAACAATTAATAATAAATCATTTGCTGATGCCTTGGTGACTGACACAACTTCTTTTAATTCTTCTATAGATATATATTTAGAAATCGACGATCTTATGTTATCAATATTAGTGTTTTCACAACTAAACCCTTCTGATAAACCAATCCACACTAACCCTTGAGCCCCTAAATCACGAACCTGTTCTACGAGATTATCGAGTTTTTTTCGCGACATACTGCCTTGTCCTGGCACAACTATTCCTTGTACAACTCCACCGTCTTTGATCGCCTTCGTAAAAACCTGAAAATCGCTATCTGAAAAACAGTCTGTTATATCCGTAATCTCCATATCAAATCGTAGATCTGGTTTGTCCGTCCCATATTTTGCCATAGACTCATGATAAGTGATTCTAGGAAATGGCGTAGTTACCTTTTTATCGGGAATTACAGAATTAACTAATTCAGTAATTAGTTCCTCAATCAAGCTCAATATGTCATCTCTGTGAACGAAGCTCATCTCCATATCAAGTTGAGTATGTTCAGGTTGCCTGTCAGCCCTTAAATCTTCATCTCGAAAACATCGTGCTATTTGAAAGTATTTTTCAAAGCCAGAGGCCATTAATAATTGCTTTAATTGTTGAGGTGACTGAGGTAGTGCGTAAAACATTCCTGGATGGACCCGGCTTGGGACAATATAGTCGCGTGCGCCTTCTGGGGTACTCTTAATTAAAATTGGAGTTTCTATTTCAATAAAGTTTCGACTGTCAAGAAAATTCCGTATGAATTTAACAACCCTATGACGTAAAACCAAGACTTCTTGCATGAATGGGCGCCGAAGATCCATATATCGATATCTTAATCGTACTGATTCATCAACATCTGATTCTTCATTAATATAAAAAGGTGGTGTTTTAGATCTAGCCATTACAGTCACGTCACGTGCAAGGACTTCGACATCACCTGTTGGCATATCAGTATTTATGGTTCCTTCAGGTCTAAGTGAAACCGTACCTTTTATTTTCAAAACCCATTCATTTCTCACCGATTCAGCAATGCTGTGTGCTTCTTGGGCAGAAGCAGGATCAAAAACCACCTGAATTAATCCTTCTCGATCACGTATATCTAGGAAAATAATATTCCCATGATCTCGACGTCTATGAACCCAGCCCGCTAATGTGACCTCTTCCCCAAGGTGTGTTTTGCGAACCGAACCACAATCAATACTTTTATGCAATTTCTTGACTCATATATTTATTTGAGGGAAATGTATATTTTTTTTCCATCAAGTTCAAGCAAAAACATCTCTTAATGCTATTACTATATTACTTATTTAGCTCCGTTAGTATTCTTGACTATACCGCCCAAACTTACGAAAGTCTCAGAACTTTGCACCCCTGATATAGCACCCAATTTATCTCTCAAAAAAGTCCCTAGATCTGTAGGATTGCTTAAAGCCACCCAACAAAATACATCATATTGTCCAGTAGTCACAGATATCCATTTAACTGGAGGGAATTGACTCAATTTACCCACTATTTCGTCAATTTTACCGGCTTCAGCTTTTACTCCAACTATCGCTTGAGAATCCAATCCAAATTTAGATGGATTAGCAACACCATTAACTTGAAGATAATCACCTGTCATTAGTTTTTTTAACCTCCGACGAATAGTTCCTTCACTAACACCTATTTTCTTAGCCATAAAAGCATTTGGTGTGCGACCATCAACTTCAAGCATTTCAATTATTTTAGTATCTATTTTATCAATCATAATTTAATGTCCAAATCAATGAATTTAAGCTTTTTGCTTACCTGTATATATATTATATTGTGAAACAAATAACAATTACATCTCTTTAAACTCAAATCGAGTTAATTAATTGCCCAATTTTCTTCGCATCCAAGTTTGCCTATCTGGCACATCTCTATCCCAAATTATGCGGCAAAACAGAACTTTTGAGAGTGAATATTTTTGCGTATCTATCTTTTCAAAGTTTCCAGTCAATCTTTTAAGTATCATAACGGAGCTCATCACTATAGTTAAGTAAACATATCCGATAGGCTGGTTGAAAAGTAAACCTAATAGTGGAAGCAAAATCATTGCGCAAAAAGTCCAAGCACTCATATCTTTAGACAAAATTTTTCCTATCCCTCCCATTACGACAGTGAGTAATAAAATTTCTTTCCACATAAACAATCCAAAAACGACACCTATAGTAGTCGCAACTCCTCTGCCTCCAGTAAATTTCAGGAAAATACTCCAGTTATGCCCTACAACCAAAGCAACCGCCATTGCAAAAATTAACCATGGTTCAGGATATAGATATCTCACCAAAATTATGGGAATTGTTCCTTTCACAAATGTGTCAAAAATACCAATCGCTAATCCTAATTTTTTTCCTGAGATTTGCATTATGTTAGAAGATCCAACATTGCCTGAACCATATCGCCTTATATCAATCCCATATAGAAGTTGACCTACTATGTAGGATGTTGGAATAGAGCCTATTATGAATGCACAAGCTACTAGTGCTATTTCAATAAACAACTTACACCTTAAGCCTTTTGTATTATTGCAACCTATCTTTCAGTTTATGGAAATTTTCCATTGGCGGACCTATCGTGCCTGGTTGTGGTTCGCCAGGATTACCGGAATTATGAAAGTCACTACCTCCACATTCGATTAAATCGTTTTCCTCCGCAATAACACTAAGTTTATTAATCTGATCATCGGTGTAATCACCATAATGAACCTCTATTCCCTGTAACCCTCTGTCTTTAAACTCAGCCACCAATTTTGATAGGTTTTTTATTGGGTTTCTACCAGACTTTACTTTTGATCTCATAGGATGTGCTAACACAGGTAAAGCACTTGATTCTAGGAGCAAATCAATTGCCTCAAACGGGGAAATTGTGCTACTTGGGTAATAAGATGCGTGTGTTGGCCCTAAATATAAATCAAATGCTTCTTTTGGATATTTCACATAACCTGCGTCTACTAAAGCTTTGGCTATGTGTGGTCGTCCAATGACAGCTTTCCCAGCCAAATCAATCACCTTTTCAAATTCAATTTCAACGCCTATCTGTTGAAGTTTTTCGACTATTTTCTTACAACGATATAGCCTGTTTTTCCTAGCCCTATTGCAATAGTCATACAGCCTACTATTACTTAGGCTGGGAAATAAACCAAGCACATGTATTTCTTCTCCGTTCCAACTACAACTAATCTCAATTCCTGAAACAACCTCAATTGTGCCGAGTTTGTTAGATTGAACAATAGCTTCCTCAATACCGTTCAAGGTGTCGTGATCAGTCAGAGCAACTACTTTAAGTCCACTCTCAGCACATTTATCTATAAGCTGAGATGGGCTTAGCGTTCCGTCTGAAGCTGTGCTGTGGAGATGTAAGTCTAAATCGAACATTAAGTTTCACACATATTAAGCTAACACATAACTATCATATAATTTGAGATCCAATATATTAAATTACTGTTGTTTAAGGGGAACTACTGTGCCAGTTCTATTGATCTGCTTTCCCTGATAACAGTAACCTTAATCTGCCCTGGGTAAACCAATGTTTCTTCAATTTTATTAGCGATTTGTCTAGCTAAATCAGATGCCTTTAAATCATCAACATTATCTGGTTTCACTAATACTCGAATTTCTCTCCCAGCTTGGATTGCATAGCACTTTTCTACGCCATCAAACCCTGCTGCTACTTCTTCTAAAGCTTCTATACGCTCTATATAGTGTTCTAGGGTGTCCATACGAGCGCCTGGTCTTGCTGCGCTAATTGCGTCTGCGGCAGCTACAACAAATCCTTCTACAGAGCTTGGCTGATCATCATGATGATCAGCTATACAATCACATATTGCCTTAGAAACTTTATATTTAGCTGCGATATCTGCTCCAATTTTAGCATGGCCCCCTTCAACTTCATGACTTAATGCTTTACCTAAGTCATGTAACAGTCCTCCCGTTTTTGCGATCTTTACGTTAGCTCCTAATTCAGCTGCAATCATAGCAGCCAAATTACCAACTTCAATACTGTGAAGTAATACATTTTCACCATAGCTATATCGATATTTCAATTTACCAAGCAACTTTACAATCTCTGGGTGGAGTCCACGAATCCCGGTTTTAAACACCGCATCCTCTCCACTTTTCCAAATATTAGCCCAAATCTCTTCCTCAGACTTAGAAACAATTTCTTCGATACGAGCTGGATGAATTCTGCCATCAGCAACTAATTTACTAATTGCCATTTTTGCAATTTCTCTCCGAACAGGATCAAAGCAAGATAATGTCACTTGCTCTGGAGTATCATCTATTATTAAGTCTACTCCTGTAGCCTTCTCAATAGCTCTTATATTTCGTCCATCTCGACCAATCAGGCGACCTTTCATGTCGTCAGATGGCAATGAAACAGAAGCAATCGTCATTTCAGAGACAACGTCTGAAGCAAGTCTATGAATAGCTTGGCCTATTATATTTCGTGCCTTACCTTCCGCCTCTTCTCTAGCTCGTTCCTCATAATCTCTATATCTACGGCTAACTTCATGCTGGATTTCCCCTGAAGCTTTTTCCAATAAAATGCTTTCAGCCTCTTGATTAGAAATGCCAGACATATTTTCAAGTAATTCAAGTTGCTTATTTAGAACTTCCTTTACTTCATTTCCGGCTATCTCCAACTCATTTTCTTTTTCATTCCATGTCTTTTCACGTATTTCTAAATTATGATTACGACGATCAAGTTGTTCTTCTCTTTTATTTAATCTGCGCCCTGAATCCTTTATCTCAAATCGCTGTTCACGTAGTTCAGATTCGGTCGCCGTTCTAATTCTGAGGCTCTCTTCTTTAGCCTCAATTATTATGGCTCTTTTATCCTTAAGTGCTTCAGATTTTAAAAGTTCAGCGCCCTCATGCGCTTCTTGTAATCGTCTGCGATTGACGATTTTATTCCCATAGAGTCCAACTAATGCTCCTGTTCCCAGCCCGATCAAGACGGCGATGATAGTAATAATCGTGTTTAACACGCCCATCACCTCCTTATTAATTACCGTTAACTTTTTAAACCAACCTAAATTATATTTAGGTTTATGGGACCTCAGAAACTTGAGTCGGATTCTATATTTAGCCATAATTGATGTCAATTTTGACCGAATCGCCATAAATCGCATGCTAGACGCTTTAAACTAAGGTTAGTCAATCAAAAATCGAGTAATAAACATTACATTATTATGGATGAATATAGATCTAAGTCGAAATCCTCATTACCTTCAGTATGCAGTCTGTATTTTTTTGATTGACCCTCTACAATCTGAGCCGTAGAATAGAAGCAAATAAGGCCTTATAATCAATATAATCAATTGCATGTTCCACTAATGAGGTATTGGCTCTAACACTGATTCACATGAGACATATTATTTCTTCTTCAATGAGCCAATCTAATGAATCCTAGTATAAATACAAATGATATGAATTCTGATTCCAGCATTCATGAGGAATGCGGCATAGTAGGGGTGTATTCTCCTAATGAATCCGTCTCCCGAATTGCATTTTTTGGATTGTTCGCTCTTCAACACAGAGGGCAGGAAAGCGCTGGTTTCGCTTCATGGGACGGTATCGAAATCAGGATCAAAACTGCAATGGGTCTTGTTGCACAAGGTATAACTGAAGACGAAATTTCTTTGCTTCCTGGCTACTCCACTATAGGTCATACGAGGTACTCAACTACAGGAAGTAGTAATTCAAAAAACGCTCAACCCATTAGGTCAAATGGACCTAATGGTGAAATTGCCCTTGCTCACAATGGTAATGTAGTTAATTCTGTAGAACTCCGTAGAGAACTCACGGATTGGGGCTGTAAGTTTGAAACATCAAATGATTCAGAGATTATCGCCCACATGCTGACTCATTTACCTGGTTCTGACTGGGAACAAAGATGCGCATCTTTGATGAGGCGGTTAAGCGGAGCATACTCATTAGCTGTACTAACCAAAGACGGTATCATGGCTATCCGGGATCCTTTGGGAGTCCGGCCATTATGTATTGGCTCTTTGGGTAAAGGGTGGGTGGTCGCGTCAGAAACTTGCGCTCTAGATCATGTTGGAGCTACATTTATTCGTGAAGTTAAGCCTGGGGAAGCCATAATGCTGAATTCAGACGGCATAAATACGATCTACCAGAAAAAAAGTAATGGTCGTACTGCTTCTTGTATATTCGAGAATATTTATTTCGCTAGACCAGACAGTAATTTGGATGGAAAGCTTGTTTATTCTCAAAGAATGGAAATGGGTGCTGAGTTGTCACGAAAATACCCTGTTGAAGCAGATTTAGTTATTGGTATCCCGGATAGCGCGACAGCTGCAGCTGTCGGTTATTCTAGAGCTTCTGGTATCCCGTATGGTGAAGGGGTAATTAAAAACCGGTATGCAGGACGGACTTTTATATTACCTGATCAACGGCTTAGAGAATTAGGAGTCAGGCGAAAGCTGAATCCACTGCCAGACATTATTAATAACAAAAGACTAGTGGTTGTAGATGATTCAATTGTAAGAGGCACTACCACTCCACATGTTGTTAATTTACTTAAACGCAGTGGCGCCAAAGAAATCCACTTAAGAATATGTGCACCTCCCATAAAATGGCCTTGCCACCTAGGTGTTGATCTAGCATCAAAACGAGAACTTATTGCTGCCAATAAATCAGTGGAGGAAATAAGAGAATTCATTGGGGCAGATTCTCTTGGATATCTTGACATTGAAAGTTTATTGAAAGCGGCTGACGTTTCAAAAAACAAAGTATGTCTCGGTTGCTTTAGTGGTAATCATCCCATCCCTGTCCAACTTGAAATGGATAAATTTGCTCTAGAACTTTAAATCTAAATATGAATATAGGCTAATTTTGAGTAGTTACTCTGTAGATAAATATAAACTTGCTGGAGTGGATCGAAACTCCGCTGAACAAATAAAAAATTCTCTTGCTAGTATAGCAAAATCATCACATGGAACTGAAGTTTTATCTGGGATAGGAGGATTTGGTGGTTTGTATAAACTAGCAGGTTATGCAAATCCTGTTCTAGTATCCAGTACTGATGGTGTCGGTACAAAATTGCTTCTAGGAAAATTGACCGGGAATTACAAAAACTTAGGGATCGACCTTGTTAACGCCTGTGTAAACGATGTAATCACTAGCGGCGCGACACCTTTATTCTTTTTAGATTATATTGCAGTAGGAAAAATCGATCAGGCTATCATCAGTCAGCTAGTCTCCGGAATGAATCTTGCGTGCAAAAGCGCTGGCTGCGCTCTAATTGGCGGGGAGACAGCTGAAATGCCTGGAATATACGGATGTAATGATTTTGATATGGCTGGATTTGTTGTAGGAGTAGCAGAGCAAGACGAGCTGCTAAAACCAGATGGCATAAATCCTGGTGATCCACTTGTCGGCATTCCATCAAGTGGTATCCACACCAATGGTTTTTCATTAATTAGAAAAGTGTTTGGTATCGAAAATGATAATACAATATTGAATAAATATTGTGACGAGTTAGGGCGTACCCTTGCGCAGGAGATATCCGAGCCACACCGATCATACGTAGAAGAAACTAAGCTTATAAAAGGCAAGGTAAAGTCTCTAGCTCATATCACTGGAGGCGGATTACTAGAAAACATGCCAAGAGCTTTGCCTAAAGGAATTGGAGCTAAATTCTATCAACAGTCTTGGAAAGTCCCTCGTATATTTGATTTAATTCAATCTAAAGGAGACATATCCTTTACTGAGATGAACCGTGTTTTCAATATGGGACTCGGAATGATTGCAGTGTGCGATCCCAGCAACTTAGATTACATACTTGATTTAATCCCAAATGCAACATTGGTGGGAGAAACTATATCAAGTCCGGAATCAGAGATAATAATTTAACTATTTGGAAAACTATATGAGAGCTATATTAAGTGTTTATGACAAAACTGGAATAGTCGCTTTCGGGAAAAAACTGTCAGAATCAGGAATAAACATTATAAGTACCGGTGGGACTTATAAACAATTATCAGACTCAAAAATTGAAGTAACCGCAGTAAAAGAGGTGACCGGCTTTCCAGAAATCCTCGATGGTCGTGTGAAAACTCTCCATCCAAAAATTTATGGTGGCCTTCTAGCCAGACGCGACAACAAAGATGATATAGCTCAGATATCAGATCATTCGATACCCATAATTGATCTAGTCGCTGTAAATTTATATCCATTTTCAGACACAATATCTAAACCAAACTGCACATTAGACAATGCATTGGAAAATATAGATATCGGTGGCCCTTCGATGCTAAGAGCTGCTGCTAAAAACTTTAAGGACGTCATCGTAATTGTTGATCCAAACGACTACGATCAGGTTACAGACAATATTGAAAAAAATGGATTACAAGGAGTTGACTTCAATTATCGAAAATATTTAGCTCACAAAGCTTTTGAGCACGTATCACAATATGATCGTATTATCAGTAATTATCTCAACGAAACCAGTCCTGATCAACCAGAATCATTTTCCAATAACTTTAATAAGATCTCTACGCTAAGATACGGAGAAAATCCGCATCAATCGGCCTCTTTATATAAGCATCCTAAATCTTCCAAGGGCATAGCAAACGCAAACAAGCTACATGGTAAAGATCTGTCTTTTAATAACATATTAGATGCTGATGCTGCATGGAACATCGTATCTGACTTTGACGAAACTGCGGCAGTGGTATTAAAGCATAACAACCCATGCGGCCTGGCTGTAAATAAAGATCAAACTTCCGCATATAAGCTTGCATTTGAGGGTGATCCCGTATCAGCTTATGGAGGCATCTTAGGTTTCAATCGCAAAGTTAATCTTGAAACAGCAAAGGCCCTTAAATCAGTGTTTTATGAGGTGATCGTTGCTCCAGGCTATGAGCAGGAAGCTTTAAATATATTAACTAAAAGAAAGAATTTAAGAATTTTAGAAGTTGAACAAGACACAAGTCCGACCCACCAAGTAGAAATTAGAAACATATCTGGTGGAGCTTTAATACAAGACATTGACCTAAAACGAACAGATCGCAACTCATGGACCGTTGTCACTGAAAAATCACCATCAAAAATACAATTTAACGATCTTGCTTTTGCTTGGACAACCGTAAAACACGTAAAATCAAACGCAATAGTTTTGGCTAAAAATAGTCAATTATTAGGGATGGGGGCAGGGCAGCCAAATCGCTTAAATTCTATTCACTTAGCAGTACGCGCTGCCGGTAATTCTTCATCAGGGAGCGTTTTAGCTTCAGATGCTTTCTTTCCATTTGCGGATAATATTGAACTGGCTTCTAAGGCTGGAGTATTGGCTTTCATACAGCCTGGTGGATCTATCAGAGATAACGAAACTATTGAAGCAGCAAATAAGCTCGGTTTATCAATGGTGTTTACTCATGTACGCCATTTTAAACATTAAATTTCCATACCCTTATTGATATTTAACTAAATGAATAACACAGTCGAATTTATATTACCTGTTTTAAATGAAGAAAAGATTATTTCTGCGTCTGTTTCAACAATTTATAATTTTCTAAATACACACTTTGAAGATTATAATTGGCAAATAACAATAGCTGATAATGGGTCGACTGATAAAACGGCTACTGTATCAAGATTTTTATCAACCAAATTTGACCGTGTTAACTATGTGCGTATTGCACAGAGAGGTCGTGGCCGGGCATTAAAGCAATGCTGGACGACGTCTAAATCAGATATAGTCGCGTATATGGATATCGATTTATCAACACAATTAGACGATATCAAACCCTTATTAGATTCGATCTTGCAACACAAATATGATATAGCTATAGGTTCAAGGTTAATTAAAGGCTCAATAGTAGAAGGTAGGTCAAGAAGAAGAGAATTTACATCCAGGTCTTACAATAAAATCATACAGCTCATGTTTTCTGTTAATTTTAATGATGCTCAATGCGGATTTAAGGCAATAAGTCGTTCTGTTGCTACGCAAATAGTGCCTTTAATAAAAGATGATGGATGGTTCTTTGATACAGAGTTACTTATTGTTGCGGATAAATGTGACTATCGGATCAAAGAAGTGCCTGTCAGATGGTCAGACGATCCAGATACCCGGGTCAAGGTTTTCAGCACGGCTCTATATGATTTATGCGGTTTAGCCAGATTGAAATTTGGCGGCCTTAGATCAGCTAAATCAAAGTTAAAATCCAACAAGTAGTAAACGTGGGGCCAAGTGTGTGGAATTTAATAATTTCCTCTGTATGCATGATAAGTTAGTAATTCAAAATACATTAAACTTAAGTTTCTATCTCATATAGAATAGAATAACCTATAGTAAAACTAGTAAAACTAGTAAACCAAAGTAAAACAAATCGTTATGTTATTAGCAAAGATCCTTAGGGGAATTCTTGTGTCCCCATTTTAGGCTCGGAGTAAAATATGGCTAATCCAGAATTTGATATTAAACGCCCTACTATGATCGGTGATACAGCCGACATCTCATTGCAGAAAACAATTCAAATCTTACGCAGTGAAGGCATTAACCCTACGGTTGTGATGGAGTTCTCTCCCTCAAATCCAGGAACTCTGTGTGGTTTGAATGAGGTCAAAACCCTACTTGAAAAGATCTTGCCGGAAAGCGGAAGTGAAGCTTGGGCTGTGGAAGAAGGAAATTCAATTCAGGCAGGGGAAGTGGCTTTGAGAGTCAAGTCTCCTTACGCATCAATTGGATTGTATGAAACTGCTATAACTGGTATTTTATCTTCATCTACTGGATGGGCTAGCGCTGCTAAAGAGTGCGTTAATGAAGCAGAAGGTACTCCTATTTATTCAACTGGAGCTAAAAATGTCCACCCCAATGTGTCTGCAACAATGGATTATGCATCAATCATTGGTGGCTGCCTGTCATGTTCAACCATTCTTGGAGCTAGAATGTCAGGAGTAACACCTATTACAATTATGTCTCACTCATTATCATTAATTATGGGAGACACGGTAAGGGCTTTACAATCTTTTGACAAACATACTCCACAAGATATACCCAGGATAGCTTTAGTTGATACCCATAGAGATGAAGCAGAAGAAGCTCTTGCTACTGCTAGGGCACTTAAAGATCGGTTACGTGGAATACTGATAGACACATCTTCAGAAAGAGGCGGAGTAACCGTTAATTTAGTTAAGGAAGTTCGCGCCCGGCTAGATCTAGCTGGATTTCAACACGTTGATATTTCAATTTCCGGCGGCCTAACTCCTGCAAAAATTAAGAATTTTATCGAATCCAAATCACCGATTCAAAGTTTTGGTGTTGGATCATATATTGCAAGCGCCAACTCGAATCCTTTCACAGGAGATATACATGAAATTGATGGCAGACCTATTGCAAAACGTGGACGTATCCCTGGTGTAACAATAAACAATCGACTCCATAGAATTATATAGGCGGAAGTTCTGTTGCAGTTAATTTTAAAGCCGACCCACTCTTATTTGTCACTTTAGCCCAGTCTGATATTCCGCATCCTGCAATCCATATTATGCCTTTGTTAGAATAAACGACTGGCAGTGCTTGGCGTCGAGTCCGAGGTATCTTATGGTCAACAAATATATCTTGCACTTTTTTTGTGCCCAACATACCTAGCGGCTGCATCCTATCTCCATTTTTCCAACCTCTTACCCAAATAGGGTTGCTCGCTAATCTCCTGTCTAGATTAACTATTGTGTGGTCTTTATTTGCAAGCTCTGAGTTTAAAGTTTTTACAAAGGATGAATTAATAATCCACCCAGGTATATTTGTCATGCCAGGAATTTCTATAGGATATTGTCCAAATATAGTTATTGCGGGGTCATTTTGCGTAAAGGATAAAGTGATTGTTTTGTTACAACTACGCGCTTCTATCCCATTAGGCAGGTTAATCGATTTACCTGAACCGGCTTCCATTAAATTTATAATTTTGCGGACATGTGACTGCTTTACGTTTTTTAGTCCATAATTCAGTTTTTCCAAAGCTTGCATAATCAAGGTACTTCTCATCGCAGGGTGTAGCTCAACGACGTCCTTATTTATCACGATTTTTTCGTCATCATAAAATACATATTTATCAATAATTGCTTGTGCAGAAGTTTGAATGAAATCATTTGCTTCGGCTGCATTCGAGGCAAGACGAATTAAAGATTGTTCGATATTTGCATTGAACTCTTTCAGCAATGGAATAAGTTGTTTCCTTATTCTATTTCGGGTAAAACTCTCCAAATCGTTCGATGAATCATGCCTGAAGGACAGCTGGTTGTTAACACAGTATTCATGTGTTTGATCTCTAGTTATTTTCAAAAACGGACGAAATATTGGTACTCTCACACCATCATTCAGCAAAAACGATATCTCTTTCATTCCAGATATCCCTTTCAATCCTGACCCTCTCAGGGCATTAAATAAAATCGTCTCTGATTGATCTGTGAAAGTATGCCCAGTAACAAGTACGTCAAGTTTCTTCTCCACTAACGTGTTTGCTAAAAACGTATATCTAGTCTCCCTGGCAGCTTCTTCCAAAGACAACTTTTTTTTATCTTTTATGGACTGTACTTCAGCGCTACCTAGGACACAAGGAACTCTAAGTTTGTTACTTAATTCTGACACAAATTTTGAATCTAGCTCAGATTCTGTACCTCTTAAATTATGATTCAGGTGAGCAACAACCAAGTCAATTGACAGTACCTGTTTGAGAGAACATAGCACATGAAGTAAAGCTACAGAGTCTTGGCCACCTGAGACTGCCACTAACAGGCGTGAACCCTCTAAATCTGCATTTAAAATTGATTCTGAAACAATCGATTTAATATCTAAAAAGCTTTTTGATTTCATTACAATAAAAATTAGACACTTTGATTTATTATTTCTCTACGACCTTACTTTTCTCAATGAAAGGTTTAATTAAACGTATCGATTCAACTTTGAACTTCTTCATTTCCATTACTTCAACCTTTATTTGGTCAAACTCGAATTGTTCTCCTGCAACTGGGATATGACCAAGATGTTCAAGCACGAAACCTGCTACAGTTTCAAAGTCACCATTAGGCAAATCGATTTCAAATGCCTCTTTAGCTTCGTCTATATCCATACTGCCATCAACTTGAAATGTAAATTCGTTAATAGCCTCGTATTCTTCTTCAGGCGCCTCCCCTTCCTCTCCAACAGGGCCAGCTAGTTCTGTTAGCAACGCCTTTAAAGTAACCAATCCTGCAATGCCACCAAACTCATCAACAATTATAGCTATTTGGCTCCCTGACATACGCATGTCTTGAAATAATTCGCTAATTCTTTTTGTTTCAGGGAAAAAATTTGCCGGTCGTAGGTCCTTTGTAATTACAGTTTGTAAATTAATACTATTACCAGAAATTGATTTAAGGATATCCTTTGAGGAAATAATGCCAGTTACATTCTCAGTTTGGCCTTGATATACAGGAAATCTTGTGTGGAAGTTTACAGCATAAACTCCCAGAAACTGTTCGAGTGTTGATTCCTGTTCAACAAACACAACCTCAGTCCTCGGGGTCATAACTTCACGTGCTTGTCGATCGCCAAACCTAAATACATTTTCTAATAGTTCAGCTTCTTCTGGCTCAAAAGCTCCCTGTGCTTCCCCTATATCAATTAATGTGCGTAGTTCACCTTCAGTTATGGATGGTGTCTCAGCTTCATCTTCAACTTTTCTCATTAATATAGTCCGGCTTAAAAATTGAATACCCACAATCAGTGGGAAAAAGATGTTTTCTACGAGTTTCACCGGACGAGCGTAAGCAAAAGCGACTTTCTCAGAGTTTCTTACGGCAAAAGCTTTTGGTATTACTTCCCCAAAAATCAATAAAAGAGCTGTGCCCACTATGGTCGCAACAATCACTCCAACTAACTCGTCCGCTATGAAGTCCATGACTAAAATAGTTACTAAAGAAGCAAAAAGAATATTGACCAAATTGTTGCCCAAAAGAATTGTTGCTAGTAAACGCTCAGGACTTTTTAGCATCTTTTGGATTCTCAAAGCTTTTTGATCACCAATACCAACCAAATGTTGAAGCCTTGGCGTATTTTGCAATGTCAAAAATGCTGATTCCGCGCTAGAGAAAAAAGCTGAAAAACCTAACGATATTAATATTAGAATGATGTACCAATATGGCACGTCCAACAGAGGCCCCTGTGTCTTTTAACTAATCACCGATTTTAAACATAAAACTTTTCCACTTTTCTGGTGATCAATCTATTTTACAACCTATTTAGGCTTAAATGCCAACTTCTCTGTTCTCAAGCAGATAATTCCATGCCTTATCAATCGAATTTAAAACTACCCCTGATGAATACCCCTTCCGTAAAAGTCTGCCATATAGTTTCCGTCTAAACTCTTGGAGGTCTTGGGTCTCTATCTTCTGTGAGATACGTTGAGCTAACAGGCTTGCATTTAAGTTATCGTCTACATTTATTAAAACGCTATTGATAACGTTTAAAGAAACTTTTTTCTCTAATAATTCTTTGCGAATCATCGATGAACTCAGAAGTTTTTGTCTAACTCTCGATTCAGTCCACCAAATGGCAAATTTCTCATCATTAACTAACTCATTTTTAACTAACCAGGTAATAGTAATGTCAACTATCTCTGCATCAAATTTATGCAGTAATCGCTTTTGGATTTCGTTAATAGACCTTGGTCTATAGCTCAGCAATCTGAATGCAGAGGATTTTGCAGATTCAGTTGACTTTTCAATCATTTTAAATTGACTTTGTATATATGCGCTGAACTTTAATTATTTATCTTCGCTGCCATTTTGCCTGATCATGCTTTCGATACTAGCGGCAATTTCTTTATTATCTCGCAAGAAAGTTTTGGAGTTTTCCCTGCCTTGACCTAAGCGCGTATCTCCAAAAGAATAAAAGGAACCACTTTTTTTCACTATTCCCATTTCATCGCCAATTTCAAGAAGATCTCCTTCAAGGCTAATTCCTTGATTAAACATAATATCGAATTCTGCCACTTTGAATGGGGCTGCAACTTTATTTTTCACTACCCTAGCTCTAACTCTATTTCCCACGACGTCTGTGCCTGACTTTATAGACTCAGCTCGGCGCAAATCCACTCTAACTGAAGAATAAAACTTCAACGCGCGTCCACCAGGAGTCACTTCAGGACTACCCCATATTACTCCTACTTTTTCTCTAATTTGGTTAATAAATAATACAGCTGTATTTGATTTACTAATTGCTCCTGTAAGTTTCCTTAAAGCTTGTGACATTATTCGAGCTTGAAGTCCAACATGAGTATCGCCCATATCACCTTCTATTTCTGCTTTAGGGACTAACGCTGCAACACTATCTATCACTACAATCTCAACAGCACCACTTCTAACCAAATATTCGCATATCTCCAAAGCTTGTTCAGCTGAATCAGGCTGCGAGACAAGTAAATCTTCGGTGTTTACCCCACATTTGGCTGCATATAATGGGTCTAGAGCATGTTCTGCATCTATATATGCGGATGTACCTCCAGCCTTTTGAGCATTAGCCATAATGTGATATGCAACAGTTGATTTACCTGATGATTCTGCACCAAATATCTCTGTTACTCGTCCATGGGGTATGCCCCCAATGCCTAGCGCCATATCCAAAGCTAAGGACCCAGTGGCAATACCGCCAACTTGACCTAGTCCTTCAACATCGCCCAGCCTCATTATGGCACCTTTACCAAATTGTCTATCAATCTGGTCTAGAGCTAAATTAAGGGATTTGGTTTTATTTTCACTCATTAAAGTATCCTCAATTAAACCTCGACTACAACGTCGGTAAGAATGATCGTAACACGTAAAATTTTAGCTGTAAACACATTTGTTCTAATTTTGTATAAAATACTAATTAATGTTTGAACCATTAATGTAAATTAAGTTCAACATGTTGTGATTAGCTTGCGCTATTCTACACTCCATGGTACTAATTCCCCCCAAATATGAGGTAAATTACTTACAATGAATTAATTTACAACTATAGAAAATCAATTAAGGAGTTTTCTTTTCATGGATAATAAAGGGAAAGGCATATGCCTAGCTTTAGGGGGGATCGTTGCTTTTATCGGATGGATTCTTTATCAAGTCACGTTTATTGGTAATGCCGAGAATGACGATATTGCTGCGTTGTTGGAAAATGCTACTGGCGAAACCGTTATGGCAACGGTGGTGATTTTATTAATCATAATCGGTTTGCCAATGGTTGTTGCTGGCTTAAGAAGTACCATAGGACAAGCCGGCGGGACACTTGAAACATTGGGTATAGGATTCGTTACGTTAGGAATAATAGTTTTTATAGCTACCTTAGGAATATTAGGCACTCAGGTTACCATGGCTGATAAATTAGCTACCTACATGGGTGGAATTGCTGCTGCTGGTGCGGCTGGGGATGCAGAGGCGATACTTAAATATACGGACGCAGCTTATGCAGCTCAAATATCAACTGGCGCTGTGCAAGCTTTCAATGTTGCAGCAGGCAACATAGGGTCTCTACTTTGGGGTGCAGGTTTCTTCTTGATAGGAGTTGCATACACTTTAAATTCCAGTTTCAAAGGCATAATACCTGCTATTCCATTAGGTCCGCTCGGTATAATTGTTGGGACACTAATAATAGTTAGCGTGCTCATTATCGATCCAATAGCCAGTAGTTCTACTGCAGGCCTTGTTGGCGGTATAGGTTTCGCCCTTTCAGTATTATGGGCTATTTTGGTTGGAGGAAAACTGGCTACATCCTCTGACTAGACTGTAGATGAATAGCAAGTAAAATAGTTTTTCAAGTTAACGTGCTTAATTGTTTTTAGTAAGAAAGCAATTAAGCACGCTCTTTATATTATTTTGCCTAAATACAGGGCTTTTTACACTGCTAGTAGTCAGTTAAACTTATATTAACAAATTCGGAACTTTTTAAGAAAAACATTTATATATGTCTAAACCATTAATAGGAATCACTGAAAGCAAATGTCAATATATGGCTCCATTTATTGACATAATAGAGAAATCAGGCGGGGAGCCATTACCTATCTATCCAGAGGACAAGATAGATGTTAAATCTACGCTTAGTAAACTTAACGGACTGTTGATAGGGGGCGGCCCAGATATTCACCCTTCTCAGTATGGAGAATCAGTTGACCCAAATGCTAACGTGTCCCCTCAAGTTGAACGCGACTCCATGGAGCTCCCTTTATTAAAAATGGGCATGGAAGCAGATATGCCTATTTTATGTGTATGCCGAGGAATGCAAGCATTAAACGTTGTGCTGGGTGGAAAATTGATTCAGGACCTTGGCGATGCATACCCTGGTCATGGATATAGTTTAAATGAGGGTGGAGATAAAACTACCTCACGACACCGCATTTTTATTGCACCAGGGACCAAGCTTGCTTCAGCAGTCGGATCCGGAGGGATTGTAAGAGTTAACAGCTGGCATCACCAAGGAGTTAATTCTTCCAAACAATCAAAAAAGTTGCTCGCTTCTGCATATTCATTGGATGATGGACTTATTGAAGCCCTGGAAAGCCCGAATCATTCATGGGTACTAGGAGTTCAATTTCATCCAGAATTAAGGGGCGAAATGCCTCCACATTTTGATAGACTATTTGTTACTCTTGTAGCTAATTCTCAGCAAAAAGAAAAGGTATAAATGCATTAGCACATATATTCTGACTTATTTTAGTACTTTATTGAAAATAAGTTTTGCTTTTTCTTATGTTACTGTTATAATTATGATGCTAATGTATAGTGATCAACGAGGTAAAAAATAACTATTTTGTTGCCACCAAAAGCAACTAAAAACCTTCTTTCTGGACTACTAATGTTTAATGACCCTTTTTATGAAAGAAAAATCATCAACTTCATGCGCCTCATAATCGGAGAAACGTATGGTTACTAACCCACTTATCGGCAACGTAAAGCAAACTCAACTAACACACGAAATGCGTTCGTCCTATTTAGACTATGCCATGAGCGTGATAGTTTCACGAGCATTGCCCGATGTCAGGGATGGATTAAAGCCAGTCCAAAGGCGTATTTTATTCGCCATGCATGAGCTTGGTATGCGACCGGGAACTGCTTATAAAAAAAGTGCCCGTCTAGTTGGTGAGGTTCTGGGTAAGTATCACCCACATGGCGACTCAGCAATATACGATGCAATGGTAAGAATGGCGCAAGACTTCTCGATGAGAATGACCTTAGTTGATGGTCAAGGCAACTTCGGTTCGGTTGATGGTGATCGTCCTGCAGCAATGCGTTACACAGAAGCAAGATTATCAAAAGTAGCAGAAGAAATGTTGATAAATCTTGATGAAGAAACAGTAAATACTGCTGATAATTTTGATAGCACTCTTCAAGAACCTTCTGTTCTGCCTGCTAGATTGCCAAATTTACTCATCAACGGTGCATCCGGCATTGCCGTGGGAATGGCAACAAATATCCCCCCCCATAACCCTGGGGAGGTCTGTTCAGCGATCATTAGACTAATTGACAACCCTGAACTAACTATACCTGAATTAATGAAATCCGTTAGAGCCCCAGATTTCCCTACCTACGGAACAATGATGGGTACTGAAGGAGCATTGAACGCATATACCACAGGTAAGGGAGGTATTATTGTTCGTGCTAAAGCAGAGATTGAAGCAGACACACGTGGAAAACGACTTAGAATCGTCGTAACAGAACTCCCATATCAGGTAAACAAATCAACCTTAATAGAAAACATCGCAGGCCTCAGTAAAACTAAAAGATTTGAAGCAATTACGGAAGTAAGGGATGAATCAGACCGAAACGGTATGAGAATGGTATTTGAGCTGCGTGGCGGAAGTCAGCCGCTAGTAGTATTAAATAATTTATACAAATACACGCCAATGCAAACCAGTTTCTCTGCAAATATACTGGCATTAGTAGATGGTCGACCAAGGGTATTAGACCTAAAAACTATTTTAGTAGAATTTATTAAGTTTCGCAGGGAAATCATCACTCGAAGGTCTGAATTTGAACTTAGAAAATGTACGGCTAGGGCTCATATACTCGAAGGCTTAAGCCTCGCCCTTAATGACCTTGATGCAGTTATTGAATTAATACGACATTCAGACAGTGCAGAAGCAGCTAAAAAGGGTTTGATAGAACGATTTTCGTTATCTGACATACAGGCACAAGCCATTTTGGATATGCAGCTTAGAAGAATTGCTGCTCTAGAAAGACAACGTATTGAAGATGAATACAAAGCAGTGAAGACAAGAATTTCTGAACTCGAATCATTACTGGCAGATCCCGCTAAGATAGATGCTGTTATAAAGAGTGAAACCGAGGAAGTTAAGAAAAAACATGGCGATAAACGACGTACTAAAATAGAAGCTGCCGCTGAAGACCTAAACCGTGAAGATTTAGAGCCTCATGAATCTGTGGTAGTAACATTAAGCCATAGCGGCTATATAAAGCGCATCCCAGCCACAACTTACCGAAGCCAACATCGTGGTGGTAAGGGCGTTATAAGTATGAAAACAAAAGAGGATGACCTTATTCGTGAATTACTCGTCTGTGACTCTCACGATATCTTGTTGTTTTTCACGGAAAAAGGCAGGGTTCTTCCACTAAAAACATATGAGCTCAGGCCAGACACTTCCCGGAATACCAGGGGCACTCCTCTAATTAATGTTGTCCCCCTAAAGTCTGACGACAAAATAAATGCTGTTGTATCAGTAAGTAATCTAGAAGCTGAAAATACGTTCTTAGTTATGGGCACACGAGAAGGAGCAATAAAACGAGTTTCTCTTGCATCAATAAACACTCTAAATAAACGTCGTTCTGGTCTAAATATCATGAATCTACGAGAGACAGATGAACTTGTTACTGCACGAGTTGCTAACGAAACTGATGACGTAGTAATGGTCAGTCAACAGGGCATGTCTATAAGATTTGCTTTATCTGACGTCACCGCTAGACAGCGTGCAGCTGGTGGTGTGCGTGGAATGGAAATACGACCCACAAAAGTTAAGGGCAAAAAGAAGCCAGTAAAAGACTACATAGTTGGCATGAGTATTATAGCCAGTGAAAGTGATAGCAAATTGTTTGTTATTAGCAAGAAAGGCCTTGGAAAACTTACGTCCTTAAAGCATTACCGTCAGCAGGCACGCGGAGGCCGTGGTTTAAAAACCTTTAAGATAACCGCTAGAACAGGTGTCGTCGCAGCAGCAGAAGTAGTTACTGATGATCTTGAAGTATATGTAATATCAAAACAAGCAAAAGTGTTACGCACTAACTTATCCGAGATCTCCAGTATCGGACGAATAACCCAAGGGGTAACTATATTCAAACTACCATCTGGAGATTCAGTTAGTTCTATATCTGTTTGTGAAGATATAGAGCCTCAAGAGGCTTTTGACATAGAAGCATTGAATTCGCAAATCAGCGGTAACAAAAAATCTCCAAAAAAATAATTTTATTCATTGCGATTTAAATTTGCCAAGTTATTTATTGTTATCATAAAAATGTGTTAATCTCGTTTTATTATGTTTGAAAATCTTTCAAATAAATTAACCCAAACGTTAAAGGTACTTAGTAATAAAGGACGAATAACAGAAAAGGACCTTGATATTGCCATGCGTGAAATACGTTTGGCACTATTAGAGGCAGATGTAAACTTTAAAGTGGTTAAAGGTCTGATCGCTCGTATTAAAGAACGTGCAATTGGAACTAATATTCTCGATAGCTTAAATGCTCACAATCAAATTGTTAAGATCACTAATGATGAACTTACGTCTATATTAAGTGGAGACTGTCATACTCTTAATAAGCAGTCAGCTAATGCATCGATATTATTAGTTGGACTCAACGGAGCAGGAAAAACCACAACGGCGGCTAAATTAGCAAAAAGATTAAGTGACACTGGTCAAAAATCTTTTTTGGTGCCCGCTGACTTGGCTCGCCCAGCAGCTGTAAATCAGTTAACTAGCCTTGGTGAGAAATTGGGTGTTGAAGTCTATAAACCCGACCTTAATTCCACCCCATTCGAGGTGTGTAAAGACGCGATTAAGCAAGCCATTAAAATTGATGCATCATGGACAATTTTAGATACAGCAGGTCGACTTCAAATCGATGATGGGCTAATGAATGAGTTAAAAAAGATTAAAACCCAAATTAACCCAGATGAAATTCTATTAGTAGCCGATGCAATGACAGGGCAAGAGTCAGTGAACGTGGCCCAGGCATTCAATGAGTATGTTGGATTAACCGGCCTAATTCTTAGTAAATTAGATGGGGATGCCAGAGGCGGTGCAGCTTTATCAATAACTAGTGTAACGGGCGTACCAATAAAGTTTATTGGCACAGGTGAACACACGGATTCCCTAGAACAATTCCACCCTGAACGGCTTGCGTCAAGGATATTAGGAATGGGAGATATAGTTACACTAGCGGAAAAAGCGCAAAAGAATTTTGACCAAAATAAAGCAATAGAACTAGATAAGAAAATCCGTCAATCTTCCTTTGACTTAGAAGATTTTCTTGGCCAATTAAACAGTCTTAAGTCAATGGGCCCCCTTGGAGACGTTTTAGGAATGATACCTGGCATGAACAAACTCAGTAGTAAATTACAAGATGCCAACTTAAATGAACGTCATCTTTCTCAAGTGGAGGCAATTATTTTATCTATGACGGTTGATGAAAGACAAAATCCTAATCTAATCAATGGTAGCCGGAAAAAACGTATCGCTAAAGGAAGTGGCACTTCGCCTCAACAGGTTAATCAGTTGTTAAACCAATTCAGTCAGACTCGAAAATTAATGAAACAAATGAATTCTGCTCAAGGGCTCAAGGCAATGCAGCGTATGCTACGTTAAGGCTTCCTGGCAATACCTTTTAATACACTTGTCACTATATCATTATGAGTTAGATTATATTTCTTTAATAACTGTTCTGGCTTTCCAGACTCAGCATACCCTTTTAATCCAACCATCTCTATCGGAGCTGGATGGTGTTGAGCCAATAAACTTGCCACAATACTGCCTAAACCGCCTTGAATAAGATGTTCTTCAGCGGTAACCACCAGGCCAGTTTTACTTACAGATTTTAAAATGGCGTCGTCATCTAAAGGGGCTATCGTAGCCATATTGATAACTGTGGATGAAATACCTTGTTTATCAAGATCTAACGCTGCTTTTAAAGATTCATTCAACATTATTCCATAAGATATAATTGTTACGTCATCTCCCTCTCTCATAACCTCAGCACTTCCAATCTTAAAATCATACTCTTTAGTATGTACGACAGGAGTGGCAGGCCTGGAAAGTCGGATATAAACTGGGCCATCCATTTCAATAGATGCCTTAATTGCAAGCTCAGTTTCGGGTCCATCAGCAGGGACTATTATGGTAAATGACGGTAATGCAGACATTATCGCGATATCTTCAATAGATTGTGCTGATACGCCATCTTCGGCTGTAAGAAGGCCACTATGGGTGAGTATCAATTTAACGTTTAACTTAGATTGCGAAACTCCGACACGCAACTGATCAAACGGTCTAGCCGTCCCAAAAACCGCAAATGTACTTACAACTGGAATCTTTCCAGAAGCAGCTAAGCCAGCGGCAACACTTACCATGTTTTGTTCAGCCGGTCCAAAATCAAAAAATCGGGCTGGAAACTCTGCTTGAAACTTATTAGCAAATGTTGATTTATTAAGATCTCCTCCAACTACAACTAAATCTGAATATACATGTCCTAGTTTTACTAGAAGATCACCTGCCACTTCTCGCGTTGAAACTAAATCAGTCATAATATCTTCTCTTGTTCTAATTCTTCCAAAGCTTTAGATAATTCCTCTGGAGACGGGGCTTTACCATGAAAGTCAACGTTGTTTTCCATAAAACTTACTCCCTTACCTTTCAGGGTATTAGCTATTATGACTGATGGCCGGCCTTTTATTGTTTCAGCCGTGTCAAAAGCCAATACAAGCTCATCAACATTGTGCCCATCAACCTCCATTACATGCCATCCAAATGATTTCCATTTGTCTGTAAACGGTTCTAAACTCATCACTTCATGAGTCCATCTATCGTTTTGAATTCTATTCCGATCCACTATTGCAACTAAATTATCTAGCCCATGGTGAGATGCAGACATAGCAGCTTCCCATATCTGACCTTCATCACACTCACCATCGCCAAGAAGCACAAAAGTCCGGGATGACAATCTATTTAAACGACTAGCTAATGACACTCCCAGACCAAATGAAAGTCCTTGCCCTAATGAGCCTCCTGACATCTCAACGCCTGGTGTTTTTATATGAGCATGACCTTGAATTCTAGAATTGATTTGTCGATAGGTGTCTAGTTCTTTTACTTCAAAATACCCTGTCTCTGCCAAAACAGCATATAAACCAGGGCATGCATGGGCTTTACTAAGAATAAACCTGTCTCGGTCTATCAAATCAGGTTTATCTGGATCGTGATTCATGACTGTTCCGTATAACACTGCAAGAATGTCAGCCTCTGATAAAGATCCTCCAGGATGTCCACTATTAGCTTTTGCAACCATCTTAAGAACGTCTACACGCACTCTTCTAGCCAAATCTTTTATTTTAAGCACGCTAGAACCGTCAACAGACATAAACATCCTCTTATATCAGATTAAATCGTTATTTGTAATCAACCAAAAAGTTTAGGATCTTGAGTATTATATGTAGACTCAAGATAACTCGCTACTGATAATTTTATAAAGTCACCCTCTTATCACTAAAAACCGATAGTGTCTCAATTAATGCAGTTAACAGATTGTGTTTTACTGGTCAAAATTTTTAAGGTATATCTCGTCTTTTGAACATAATTGTTGATATCCCCAAACAAGCAAACCCAACGATAATTAAAGTAGACAGATTAATCAAAGAAATTGATTCAGTATTAACGAGCATTGATGGATCATAGTAATGGAAAACAGATATAAAACCTATCCAATCAATCGATGGCAAGCTGTCCGCCAAAAACTCAATGAAAAACATTAATACCGTCAGCCCAGAAGAAATAGCCAATGCTTTACCTCCTTCACTTAATACTGAAGATACTAGGTATGAAATTCCACCAATTGATAAAGCTAGAAAAAAGACATTCAACTGAATCTTAAATATAAGGTTATAATCTATCTCGTTGACCTCAAAAATTATAGACCCTAACCATGTACCTAGAATTGCAAAACATAAAACAAAAGCTGTTCCAATTAAAGTTGCGGCGAATTTCGCGAACAAAAACTGCTCTCGTGAAACTGGCCTAGACAGCAACAGGAATATTGTTCCTCTTTCGATTTCTTTTGCAATTGCACTCGCAGATGAAGCTATAACAAAACTTAATATTATTATTAAATAAATTGGCTCCCTGAATCCTACTGCTAAGTACCCCATTTCTTCTGACTTGTATTCACCACTTGCTTTTATTAACGCGCGGAAACCTTGTGGCATTGTTTCAATCATTTCAAAAAACATATCACCGAACGCGTCAAATGTAGCTAGAAACACAAATGAAAATAATAAGGCTGCTAAAGAAAGCATCAGCGTTGAAATCTTATTATTTCTTAACGTTGCCAAAAACACGAATTTCATAAAGACAAATCATCCTGGTTCGGGTCTTGGTAATAATCCAAAAATATATCCTCTAAACTCGGCTCCTCTATAGACAAATTTTCAACTTGATAATTGCCTAGAAATTTAATGAATGGATTTATATTATGATCGATTGAAAGTAAAAACTCATTATTGTCACGCGATATTATTGTCAAACCTTGTAAATCAAAATTTGACGGGATTTCATTTTTAAACCTAATCTTGGCCACTCGTCTTTTTCGAGACTTAAGTTCCTTTATTTTTTCTATAACAATTAATTTGCCTTCACGAATAATCGCCACTCTTTCACAAAGGTTTTCTACTTCTGACAGTACATGTGAAGAAAAAAATATTGTTCCTCCATTATTACTAAATGTTTTTAAAACGCCAAAAAGGGCTATTTGGGTGAGCGGATCTAAACCCTGTGTAGGCTCATCCATAATTAATAAGTCAGGCTGATGTTGCATTGCTTGTATAATCGCTAATTTTCTTTTCATCCCATGAGAATATTGCCTGATTTTACGATTCAAATCTTCATGACTAAGCTTAAGTGAATCAGAAAGTGTGTTTAGGTTTGGCCGATTAAGCCCACCATGTAAAGACCCGAAATATTCAAGCAATTCGATACCAGTACTATTATCATAAAGTGATGACAGGTCTGGAACAAAACCAATTCTCCGATTAATATTTACTGTCTCCATCCAGGAGTTCATACCAAAAACGTGTGCTGATCCATCCGTGGGATTCAAGAATCCAGTAAGGATTCGAATAGCGGTGGTTTTACCTGCTCCATTAGGTCCAAGAAACCCAAAAATCTCGCCACTTTCAACTGTAAGAGTCATGTCATCAAGCGCAAGGTAGGAACCATAAGATTTAGTGACCGATTTAAACTCTATTGGTACTTGCCAGGTCATTATATATATCCCCTATCAATATGCTGATATAGATGCCCAGTAAAAACATCATCATAGCTACATATACTGCACTATAATTAATGTCTTATTTTACGATATTATCCTATGATTGGCATTGATAAAATCCACAGGCTTATTGCAGTATATGTCAACATAAGTAACAGCATCGGATACTGACTTCTAATAGCATTACCATGAGATTTAAACACCTTCAATGCAGTTAAATGAGACACGTACACAGCAAGTACATGGCCTATGACAATGATCGATACTGAAAAAAACCATGCAGCTTTTGCATTTATAGCATTCAAATTAATCTTATAATCTGCCGATCCAAACAAATCCCATCCTATCCCAAAAGGATCAGATAATAGCGGAATTATTGCCTGTCCTGCTATCAATAATAACGATAAATAATGAGCAAAATGGTAAGCAAGCGCTATTGGCAATAACGAAAAAACGAAGGATTGTGCTATAGAAATTAAGCTTATTTTTTCCTTAGAACAATATCTTACTACCCAACAAAATAGTAAATATATTAGAAGAAATATCGCCGGAACAATTACCAGACCGAAGGTGTCAATTTGCGTATAAGAAAGAGTCGGGTAATGTGAGTGTATCTCATTCCAAAAGGGAGTTTCCTTAATACCATCAAATGTAACTGTAGCAAGTAAAATCACTACAAAAACCATGACTGAAGTATTGGGTTTACTAATATTTAAAAAGCCAACACCCGGAAATCTAAAAAAAACTTTGCCATCCGTATCATTTATTTCAGAAATGGAGAACTTTGAAAAGAATCTAAAAATTAACGCAAATGGATCTCCATTCTTTAGCCAAATACACTTCCCAAAACATAACATTCCGCCCCACTGAATTAAACTGTAAATTATTACCAATATTGCTAAATTACGGGGAACAGCTGCCCCCCAATAAACGTTTTCAATCCATGCGAAAATCCCAAAAAGAACAACTGATGGCCAGCCCTGTAACTCTGAAGGATAAATTAAAATTGAATTGAATTCATCTCTCCCAGTAAACAATTTTTGTATTCTCTCGGCAAATTCAAATATTATTTTCCATGGATTGATAAGAACCCATAAGTTACCAAAAACTGCTGACATGAAGCCAAAACCAACCCACCAAATTACCCATATAAAAGTTGGGCTGAAATTATAAATTGGCTTGTTAGATCCAATTAGAGTAGTTAAAAGAATTAATACTAGTAGCACAACAGATAAACACTTGATAATCCAATAAAGGTACTGAGATTTAACAATTCTTCCAACCCAAGAAGCAGGCATTACCTCAAATCTAAAGTGCTTTGGTGAAGTGTCACTTGTTACAAAAACACCAATTAATAAAAATGATAACCCTACTGCAATAACAGCACCTAGGATAAAATATAAAAGAGGCATAGGAAGGTCATATCTTTCCCCAAACCCATGTGCATACACCTTTGATGTTACCGAAAAAAAGACAAATAAACCTGCAATTAAAATAAGTAATTTTGGTTTATTATTCAAAATCGCCTATCTAATTTGGAAAGACCTCTACGGAGCCTAAAGCTATCTCCATATCTGCATGATCTGTATGATCTTCATCCATAAATCTATGAAATACCATTGCATATTTACCAGTTGCATCTGCTATAAAAGTAAAGGTAACAAGTTTTCCTATTTCAACATCATTTAAAATATTGTATCCATGTATATGGAAACCGCCCTTAACTTCCGATGTTAAATTGATAGTAAGGGTATCACCCTGTCTAAGTTTAATTACATTATTGTCATTTAAAGAATAGTATTGGTTATGGGATCCCATATCATAATCTTTGTTTGGCTCTTCAACGCTAACTAAGTTTAATTCGTGGGAATTTATATCATATTTTAGATCCAGGCCTATGCTCACTTCAGATGGACCGGTAGTACCGCCACAACCCATTATCAAGCCTAATAATAATACAGAAACTACCACTAACATCGAAAATTTCATATTAATTTTTTTCCACTTTATATGTCTCAATTGTATAAATTTACCCACAGAAATTTCTTTTATTACTTCTCTTTCACCTTTCACTTTTTTATATGTGAATTAAATCACATAGCGACTTTGATTTCAACAATCAGATAGCGACTTTAGGTTTAAAATATGTGCGCACAGCCAATGCTAGAACGGTAAGAAATAATATTAAACCGATAACCGAAAAAATCCCTTTAATTGGACTAGATTTTTGTACTTTCACATCATAATAGGCTTCATAAAAATCGCCTTTATCCTCAATAATGACCTTAAATAACCAATCTCCTTCATCTGAAACCATTATGTCGGCATCCCAAAACTGGGGATCTTCCTTATATTGCTCAGCTAAAATTGGTTCAAAAGAACCAATTTGATCTCCCACTGTTCCTTGTATCTTTCCAGACAGTTTTACAGATGCCTCATTAAGCGTAAGTCCTGTTTTTAACGACACTATTCTTAGAGCAATGTGAATCGGACCTGGTGATGGAGAACGAGGGCTAGTTCCAAACTGAATTTCATAAGGGCCTACAGTTTGTTTTTTAAACACTGTTACGCCTCCATGTGCCTCAACTTGATCATAAGACCAGAAGACACATAAAATTAAAACGATAATGCAGATAAAAACTTTCAACTTAGATGGTTCAGCTAACAAAAACATACTCCATTTAAACACTAGCTTGAATCTAAATAAAACCTAATCGCATCCTTTAAAACAAGCTTGGAATGAACCAATTACAACATTTACATCAATTATTTCACAAGTTTGATTCAAATTTAAACACAGTATCTATGTCTTTATCGCCTCTACCACTCAACCCAAGTAAAACAATAGCGTCACGTGAGAGTTGTGGTGCAAGCTTAGAAATGTAGGCTACTGCATGTGCGGGCTCCAAGGCAGGAATTATCCCTTCAGTTTTCGTTAATAATTTAAATCCTTCAATTGCTTCTTTATCTGTTATGCTCACATAACTTGCCCGCCCCGCATCTTTCAAATAGCTATGTTCAGGGCCAACTCCAGGATAATCCAATCCTGCCGATATACTGTGAGCCGGAGAAACTTGACCATTTTCATCCTGAAGTAAATAAGACATACTTCCATGCAAAACCCCTATTTCTCCAAATGTTAAAGTGGCTGCATGCTGACCTTCTTCTTGGCCTAATCCGCCAGCTTCCACGCCAATTAAATTCACGGATTCGTTTTTAATAAATTCATGGAATAAGCCAATAGCATTACTGCCACCCCCAACACATGCAACTATATAATCAGGTAATCTTCCAGCCAAATTAATGATTTGACCCTTGGCTTCCTCACCAATAATCTTTTGAAAATCCCTAACTATCTCTGGATATGGATGAGGACCAACAACACTACCAATAAGGTAATGTGTGTTTTCTACATTGGTGACCCAATCTCTTATAGCTTCATTAATGGCGTCCTTTAATGTTCTTGTACCTGAAGTTACAGGCCTCACTTCCGCGCCGAGAAGTTCCATCCTGAACACATTAACTCGTTGTCTCGAAATATCTTCTTCACCCATATAAACAACACACTCAAATCCAAGCAATGCGCAAGCACTAGCTGTCGCAACTCCATGTTGACCTGCTCCAGTCTCTGCGACAATCCTTGTTTTACCCATTCTTTTAGCTAAAATAGCCTGTCCCAAAGCGTTGTTTATTTTATGGGCACCAGTGTGAGCCAAATCTTCTCTTTTGATATAAATTTGAGCTCCGCCCAGATGATTAGTTAAATTTTTAGCAAAATACATCGCTGTTGGGCGTCCAACATAGTTCTTACCCAAACTCTCAATCTGACCTTTAAACTCATCGTCTGACTTAACACTTTCATATTCTTTAGACAATTCATCTAGAGCTTGCATCAAAGTTTCTGGTACATACTGACCGCCATAGGATCCGTATCTGCCTACATGATCTTGATTATTAATTTCAGGTTTTTTATTAGCCATAATTTACCTATCGTTAATTATATGATCCATTTAATTGAGTTTGTAGCTAGTATTCAAATATTTAGTCTTAATTTTTTTGTCCAGAGCCAGCATTTGTACAGACATAGGATAATTGCCTGAAAAACAGTAGCACCTACAATCCACATAGTTGCGTCAAAGAAAAAACCTTGTGGAAACATTATTAGCAACATATCTTGTCTCGGGTCAAGCTGCCAAAGGTCATTATCAAATGAGATGATATGAAAGACTAAAAACAATTTATCGAACCCAATCAAAGATAATAATCCTACAAATACCACCAATGCCAAAGTTAACATTCCACCCAACGCAATAAGTTCGCCTAAAATTCTTAGCCATTTGAGCCTATAGATTAAAAATCCTAGGCCAACAAAAGTCGCTAAAAATATACCCAAATATATTTGGGTATCAAAAACCCCTTGTACTAAATCTTTAACATCCACCATGTGAGCAATCTCTTTTGCGTTATATAAGTTCCTTAAAACCCCATTTTGCACAACTCTCACCTGCAGTAGGTCTTGATCATTATTGAAATAATCCCTAAAAAGTTTTCCAGCCTTAATAAGCTCAGCACGTTCAATGCCGGTCCTGGCAGCAGTATCATATTTATCGAATCCATAGGAATATAACAGGGGAGTGTCAATTACCCAACGAACGTTTGAAGTAACAAGAAATATCGGTATGCAAACAATAAAAATTGATGCTATTAGGATTTTAAAAAATAACTTAAGGCGATATGGCATATGAACATTTTAAATACGAATTCCAAAAACGGATACCCTTCAACATTTGATGGACTGTTAAAACTTGTGGAAAAACTAAGAGGGCCAGACGGATGTCCTTGGGACCAAAAGCAAACTAGAGAGACATTTCGCAACCAATTTCTTGAAGAAGCATACGAATTAATAGATGGCTTGGATAATGCAAATAATGAATCTATTTGTGAAGAATCGGGTGATGTCCTACTCCATATCGCTTTCCAAATCCAGTTAGCAAAAGAAACTAATTCATTTTCAGCAACACAGGTTTTCAAGAATATAATAGATAAACTAATCAATCGACACCCACATGTTTTCAAAGGCGTCAAAATCGAAGGCGAGAATCAGTTACTAAAAAACTGGGATGAAATTAAAAAGACCGAAAAAGCCCATTCCAATTACAAATCAATTTTAGATGGCATGCCTAAAGCCATGTCATCTTTATCAATATCTCAGAAAATGCAAAAACGAGTAGAGCGAGTAAACTTCGATTGGGAAGATTTAGATGGAGTTTTAAACAAAATTTCAGAAGAGATTTCAGAGTTTAATAAAAGTGAGACAGATGCCGATAAAGAACATGAATTAGGAGACATTCTGTTCTCTATTGTAAATCTGTGCCGGTGGAATAATGTAGATGCCGAATCTGCTTTAAGAAAATCATATAAAAGATTTGAAAAACGTTTCAAGTTCATAGAAGAGTCTTGTGAAAAAAAGGGCAGGTCAGTTGATGAGCTTACTTTATCAGAACAAAATGACCTATGGGCAAAGGCAAAAACAGAAAACAATTAACTTAATAATCAAATCGATATGTTATGTTTAAAAATAACGTACTAAAGCACTCACATTCATCAGTATCTGACGTAATCAGACCATATCCTTGTTTCTAACTCATTTACAGTTGAATCGACCAGAGACGATGACAATGATCCAGTAATTTTTTGCATCAAAGATTTCTTCGGCCCCAATGTGACTACTCTCCTTTTACATTTAGCCAATTCAGACGCCACGTCAATCGCCGTATCCAAAGTCCCTAATTTATCAACCAAACCATTTTCTAAAGCTGAAGCACCCCAGAACACTTCGCCATTAGCTAAATTTTCAACCCCGGCCTTAGACATGCCTCGGGCATTAATAACCACCTCTAAGAACCGTTTATATGATTCATCAACAAAACTTTGAAGTTTAATCTCCTCTTCTTTTGTAGTAGGTCTCCAATATGCACCCATGTCTTTGTAAAGTCCTGTCTTTGTTACATTGACATCTATACCAGCTTTTTTTAATAGCTCTTCTACCATAGGTCTAATAGATATGACTCCAATTGAACCGACAATAGCTCCTGGAGAGGCCACTATTGTGCGCCCTGCACAAGCTATTAGATATGCTCCTGAAGCTCCCAATCCTCTTACGTTAGAAACTATTGGCTTATCCGATCCAAACCTGGATAAAACATGATATATGTATTCTGAGTCGGTAACGGTCCCACCTGGAGAATCAATATCTAAAACTAATGCTTTACATGATTTGTCCTTCCGCAACCTCTCGATTAACTTTTCGTAAACAGGGGATTTTATCGGTCCTCCAATTTTTCCAAAAAACTCTACTACTACTATTTTTCCTGGCCTTAGATTAAATTTAATACCCATATTAATGATTTTATATTATGGTCAATGAAAATAAGCAATTATGAAACTCGTTGACCAACTTACATTATGAAATCTCTCAAAGTTAAGGTGTTAAAAAATTGACCTCTCAAGATAATCTGTATTTATCAAAAATAGAAAACCAATTAAAGTCACTTGCAAAAGAGGCTGGAGAATCATTACTGACATATTTTGGCAAACCACTCGAAATTGAATATAAAGACCTAGGTAAAACTGACCCAGTTACTGAAGCCGATAAAAATGTCCAGGATCTATTAAAAATATCAATCCTTAAATCTTTTCCAGATCATGCTGTAATAGGTGAAGAGGATCAACCAGGAACTAATAAAATACTACCCAAGTATGTTTGGGTTATCGATCCGTTAGACGGCACAAGAAATTTTTCCAATGGACTTAGAATATTTGCTTGCTCTATTGGTGTTTTGTGTGATGGGATACCTATAGCCGGAGCAATATTTATTCCAACCGGAGATAAAGGCGGAGACATCTTGCATGCTGTAATCGGTAAAGGAGCATACTTAAACGATAAACCTATAAACATTTCAAACAGGGATTCTCCAGATTCTCTAAGCTTGGTTGGTTTGCCTGGTTCTTTTCATAACTCTTTTCGGTTTACTGACAGAATCAAAGGGGAACCTAGAATTTTAGGCAGTATTGCATACGAACTAGCCATGGTTGCGACCGGTGTTTTCCAATATTCTGCACTCCTTGGTTCATTAGCAATATGGGATGTGGCAGCAGGATTAATAATAATCAAAGAAGCAGGAGGCAGCATTAAAGTTGGAAATATTAGTAGGAAAAAGGCTCAGTGGTCTGAATTTGATTCATTCTACAAGCAACCCCAGAAAGTCATTGTTGATATGGCCACATTACGTAAGTGGCATGCTCCATTAATTTTTGGTTCTACAGGAATAGTAAATCTTATTTCCCAAAAACTTGAATATAAATCTGGCTGGAAGCAAAAGCTAAGTAATTTACTTAAAATTTAACTTACTCTTGGTTTTATTAAGTATTTAAGCAATCACTCCTAAGTTGTATTAAATAAGCGGCCATGGCACATTAAAATAAGGATCTAGAGATGGATGCTCCGGGTTTTCAACGATCAGTTGCAATCTAGCAATTAAAGCATCGACTTCAATATTACTAATTTGTTCTGCTAATACATTGTACTGTTCAGTCTTAGTTTCTAATTGAATTAATAATTTTTTTACATCATCAATAAGTTCCTCAGGAAACCTGAATCCGCAATATTCAAACATAACGGTACGTAATTTAAATTCCGAATGAAACGTTAGTCCATGATCAATACTCCAGATCTTACCTTTTAAGTCCTCTATGAAGTGTCCTCCTTTTCTATCCCCGTTATTAACTATAAGGTCAAAAAGAGCGACTGTGACCAAATCCTCTAGCCTGCTTTCTCTTAAAGTGAAATAATTTGTATCCGGACCGAAGTCAACAAAACACTGTAATGTTCCAACTCCAAAAGGACCTTCTCGTATTACAGTTAGGGGTATATTTGGCCAACCTAAAAATTGAGACACTAGGTATGTAGCGTATTCTCTTCGATATAATGTCTGTACTGGGTAATCGTCCAGGGGCCTTTCTCCAATCTTAGGCTTGTATATAGCCCTCATTGCCTTTCCTTCATCCGTTTTCAGATTCACTAGGAAGGTACTGTTTGAGCCCAATAATAATTGACCACCAGAAACAATTTCAGCTGACTCTAATATATGTTTAACAACTAAGAGAGAAGGTTCAGTTACGTTTTCTGATTTTTTTTCAACCGACATTACTTTGATGTATCCCAGATATTCGGGCAATCTGCAATTGAAATCACGAAACTTTAAATCTTTTGTATTTCATCTATGGGGTGGTTCCCATTTCTTCTTGGGCACAGGTGTCCACCTTCTTCAGGTGAATCAACTGGTACTCCACAAAGATTACAAAGAGGTCTCCCTGAAGCGCAAATTTTGATTGCTTGATCAGCAAATAAATCTACTTGGTACCTATTTACCCACAATGTTAAGTCAGAAGTATTGTTTGTATTTTCGATGTTGTCAGTATCATTAAACTCAATTAAAAACATGCCAGATGGCTCGTCATGCTTCAATCCCAGACGACTTACTTTAAAATCTAACTTTGTCATGTCGGGCGCTTCAAGCTGATTCGGTACCATGCCAGAAGCTGCGGCATCTTCACCTTCCACTGTTGAATCAATCAATTGTTTTATAGACAAAGACAACTCTAATAAGTGTTCTTTTTCAATCCATATTGAAGCAACACTATTGTTGCTTTCCGTGATAATACGGAATGTCCGCTGGCCCGGTTTGCCTAAAGCCTCAACTTCAAGCCGTGATATTTGTGTGAATTCGAATTTAGAATAAGACATTTAAGAATATGATAACACTGGCTTAATATATGAGGTTACTAGCTTGCTTCTTTAGTTTCTTTAATAGAGATAAAAACATCAACTTATGTGTACAAATCATAGTATAAGTTATTTAGAATAACTAATCGAATAACTTTTATATGGCTAATCCTCTTTAATAAGAAAGTCTAAATTACGCGAACTTTAGGGTTTGAAAATTGTTACCGTCGCTATAGGGTTATTATCTAAGTCATATTCTAAATCTGTGACACATATCCATAACCTACCTAACTTCTTAGCAGCTGGCCCCCCACCTGCCTGTAAAGTCACATCTGTTGTGCCTTGATCAAAGAATCCCATTCTAATGAAAATTTTAACGACAGCTGTGCCACCACTTTCCCTGTCATCAGATACAACCGCTTCAAATATACCTGCCATTCCTGAGTCAGGATTAGGGCTGATTACAGTTTGGCCGATAGCCAATTTAACTGGATTACCTAGAGGTGTAATTGTAGTACCAGATGGGTCTGATTCAATAGCCTCAGTAAAGTTGAACTTCATGCCTTCATTTGTGACGGTTTTACGTTCTGGTAGTGGAGTAGCAGTAGGCAAGGCAGTTGGAGTCGCATTAAGAGCAACTTCCTGAACTCCAGATCTTGCTGACTCTGCGTTAGCATCTAACTCATCTTGAGTACGATTAGAAAGAGTTATATTAAATACTTCCGTTTCAGCTAGAGCAGTTTCGAGTCCCTGTCCGCCTATTAGCATTATCGAGCCATCATCTCTTTTGTAAGCCTGGAATCGATATCTGCTGTATTGCATCTTACCGACTTCAGTCCAGCTATTTGAGATTGGATCGTACAATTCCATTGACTGTAAGTTACCTGTGCCGCCTGCAACTAATACTGATCCATCTGAGTTTGCTATTGCAATATGTTCAGCTCTTGGGTTTGTTGTATCTGCAACTGAGTCCCAGCTGTTTGTTACCGGGTCATATATTTCAGAGGTTGTTCTTTTGCCTCTGCCACCTACAACCAATATCCGTCCATCGGCCATTAATGTTGCGGTATGCTGAGATCTAGAGACACTCATTTCTCCTGCATATTGCCATTTTTCAGTGGCTGGATCGAATATTTCAGCACTCTTTTGAAATGGACCATCAGGGTTGCCACCACCGGTTACCAGGATACGCCCATCACCTAACGCTGTTGTTGTATGCCAGATTCGGTTTTCACCCATAGAGTCAACTATTGTCCAAGTATCTGTGGCAGGATCATATATTTCAGCTGTCGGTGTATGTTGTCCGATATCATCAGAGCCGCCTATCGCGATTACTCTGCCATCTGCGAAGCGAATTAATCCAAACTTTTCTCTAGCTTGGTTCATTGGAGCTACGATAGTCCACTCACCTGTGCCAGGATCCCAAATCTCTGTTAGGGAGGTAGCGTTTCTCTGGTGAGCAGCACCGCCTGAAACTAATACCGTACCATCTTCTAGTTCAACAGCACTTGTTACAGACCGTACCTCATTCATATGGCCTGATAATGTCCATTTATCTGCAGCAGGGTCATATACTTCTGTAGTATTGACTGCGCTAGTTACGAGAGAAGCTACTCCTCGACCGCCGATTGAAAGTAACCTGCCGTCGGAAAGCACCACTAATTCGAAATCCTGCCTTTTTTCAATCATCGATGCTAGTAAGGTCGCATTATTTTTGTTTGCAGTAGAAACGTTGATGGAAGATTCTGAATCAACTGTATCTTTTGCTGGCTCACAACCTACCAGTAGAAGTATTAATCCTGCAGAAAAGAGAATAACTATATTTCTAGAAATAGCTAACATATGCCAGAGTATAAGTTATTTTCCAATAATTGAGTTATTTGTTAAAGTAAATTCTCTTCTGATCTTCCAACTTCAGTCCGTTGCAGCATATGCAAAATGAAGCAAAATAAATATAAAGTGGCTTACTTCCCCTGTATTTAGCCATTCATATCATAAAAAATTTCGCCCATAACCGAAACAGTTCCATAAGCTTGCATAGCAGCTATGAATTTCTCGGCATGAGATGCTTCTAAAGTTCTACCTATATGTGCTTGAATATGCTCTACTTGACTCCACTTTTCATTCAGCGTGAATATAATATTGCCTGTTGTCCCATCTGCTGGGCTTGTGGGGTTATTTAACTCCTCAGCCTTTGTAAAGTAAGCATCTAGCGGGTTGTCTCCTCTTGGATTGTCAGCAGTATAGCTCGCCCTCATATGTTCAGCATGAGCTTGAAGGGCATCTTCAACTTCCGATGCATTTGCAGAAGGTACTTTGTATGAAATATTAATAGTTGGCATTTCATTCTCCTTAATTATTTTTAAAATGGCAGTATATCTCGTCATATAGACTCTTTGCAGAAATATAACAATAAACGCTAGAAATAATATGGCTCCAATAAGCCACTGTGCTTTAGGCATTAACTTCACTCGACATCAACACCATAATATAAGCAAGTAAGACAAGGACTCCCAATACTCCAGCGATAATCCAGGGTAATTTCCCGTTAAACATCTTCATACTATGAGGGCTTATTTGACTTTAACCTTAATAAATGTAACTCGGTCCCTTTTGAAAAGGGTATAGTTTTTCTAACCCATCTTGAAGGGTAAATCCTAGCCCTGGGCGGTCAGCAGCATATACATACCCATCTTTTATTTCGAACGGTTCGACGAATAATTTCCAATTTAAAGGGGAATTGCTTTGAGAAACTTCAAAAATAAAACAGTTTGGTGCATGCATTGCTAAGTGGATGCTAGCTGCAAATGTAACGCCACTTCCCCATACATGTGGAGCATATCGAATGTTATGCGTGCCAGCGAGAGCTGCAATTCTTCGATTCTCTGTTATACCACCGGACATCGCTACGTCAGGTTGAACAATGTCAACAGACCTATTTCTTAGCAAATCAAGAATTTCAAAACGAGTAGACTCACTTTCTCCAGAAGAAATTGGAACTATTGTGCTTTTCCTCACCTCAGCTTGTCCAATATGGTCATCATAAGATACCGGCTCCTCAAACCAAGCTATGTCAAACTCCTCTAGTATTTTTGCTACTCTTTTTGCAGTAGAAACATCAAAGGATCCATGTGCATCTACCATTAACTCAATATCTGGGCCTAAAGCTTTTCGTGCAGATCCAACTCTAGTTCTAAGCTTTGTAAGCGAGAATCCATCTATACCTTCAGCCCTCATTTTTACCGCGCTAAAGCCTTTAGCAGCATAGCCTGCCATTTCTTCTCCTGCTTCTACTCCTGGAGCCCATCCTCCAGATGCATATGCTCTAATTCTGTGTCTAGAGGCACCAAGAATTTGATAGATTGGCTTTTCAAAAAATTTTCCCAAAATATCCCATAATGCGATATCAATACCAGCAATCGCGCAGAGTGTATCACCGCGCCGACTAAACGACGGTTGAGAAACTCCTCTGTTTAAGCTTGGTATCCCACGTGAACCGCTGTACATTTTTTCCCAAAGACCTTCAACATATAACGGGTTTTCGCCAAGGAGTGAAGGTTTTAATTGAGTCTCAACAATCGATTTAATGACTTCCGGATTACCATATCCGATACCGACCCCTGATATATCAGAATCGGTGTCAACATGAATTAGGCAGTTGTCTGATTTAGTTGCAACTCCCAAATCAGTACGCCATCGTTTTTCCTCAGGTATCGGAAAAGATAATAGAGTTGTCTTAATATCGGTTATCTTCATTAATAATCCTTTTAAATATGATTAAGAACCAGAATTCTTTAATTTTAATTTTACAACTGGACTTGAACTTGGTTGAGGCCAACAGGAATAGATGTTTCCCTCTGAATCGCCCCATATTCCATGCCCTCGATGCAAACCTCGTGCAATTAGCTTACCGTGAGTATCTAACACAGATATTCTCGGAACTTGATCTGTGATAAATATCCTATCTTTTTTATCAATGTATATATCCATTGGTTTGTAGTGATCGGACCAAATATCAAGGAGATTACCATCTAAGTTAAAAATCTGAATTCTGTAATTTTCACGATCACATACAAACAATCTATCTTTACTATCAAAAGCTAACGCATGAGGAACTGTAAACTCGCCCGGACCACTTCCCGGATTGCCCCAGCTTTTTATTAATTTTCCATCCGATGAAAAATGATGAATCCTAGAATTTCCATATCCATCAGATATATAAATATCACCATTTCTATGGACTGCAACATCAGATGGATGGGAAAAAGGATCTTGTAATTTAGGTCTTCCATAATTTCCTAATTGCATAGTGAGTTCACCTGAGGTGCTAAACCTAAGTGCCACATGGCCATCTTTATCAGTTATCCAAATTTCATCATTAGATGATATGGACATTCCGTGACCTTCTATTACCTTTCCATGCCCAAAAGAATCCAAAAACTTGCCTTCACGGTCAAAAACTATAATGGGCGGGTCAGACCTTCTTAAAACATACACTCTGTCTTTAGAGTCAACGCAACATGCACTGACCCCTCCATACGTCATTTCATCCGGCAAAATCCCAAAAGGTTTTATAACAGAAAAGGAGATTGTGTCTATATTGCCAAGTACTCTCTCTTTCATATTACTTTTTTAATCCTTCATAGATTTATTGATCATCGCAGCCAAATATCCTGCGCCGAATCCATTATCAATATTTACTACTGACACCCCCGGGGCACATGAATTTAACATAGTCAATAAAGGACCTATCCCTTCAAAACTTGCGCCATATCCTATGCTAGTCGGCACAGCTATAACAGGAGCCTTAACCAACCCTGCTATTACTGCAGGTAAGACTCCATCCATACCCGCTACTGCAACGATGACTTTATGTTTTTTGATTTCACCTAAATTGTCCAGCAATCTATGAAGCCCAGCTACTCCAACATCAATTAACATTTTAACTTGACAATCCATTAGTTCCGCAATTGCCTGCGCTTCTTTTGCAACATGTAAATCAGATGTTCCTGCACTTACAATTAAAACGCCTTTTTCTTTAAGAACAGAACCCCTTATGTCAACAGTTATGGCTTTAGCATCATGATGATATTGCGCTAAAGCGCAAAGTTTTTTTACTTCAAAATACATTTCATCTGATGCACGCGTGATCATTAATCGTTTACTGAACTTGAGTATCTCATTTGAAATACTGACAACCTGTTCAGTTGTTTTACCTTGCCCAAAAATAACTTCTGGGAATCCTGTGCGCAGTTCTCTATGATGGTCTGCTTTAACAAACCCAAGGTCTTGGTAAGGCATATAAGATAACTTTGATATTACTTCATCGGCAGTTACTTCACCTAAAGTGTATGCCTCTAAAAGTTTCTTAATAGATTCTTCGTTAATTTTTGTACTCTCTTAAAATTATCTTTTCAATGGAATTCGATTTTTTGTAATATCCAGTCAATCAAAACATATAAAAAATTACCGAAATAAAATTATCAATGCTAACATTTCATTAATTCTATTAACTTTAACAATAATAAGGATTGAATCATGAAAGTCGTTGGATATGCAAACAAACTAAGCTTACACCCAGGCGAGAATATAGAGTTTATGGTCAGTTGTCAAAATGATACTTACCATGCAGATGTAGTTCGCTTAATTCACGGAGATACCAGTCAAGACGGGCCTGGCTTTAAAGAAGAATATGTGAAGACCAGTATAGATGGAGAATATACAGGAAAAGTACAGGACATAAGAAACGGATCTTATGTGACTGTGCCGAATACAGAAAACCTAAATATTACAGAAAGTCTAACTTTTCAAGCTTGGATATATCCAACAACAACAACGCTTCGAGAGCAAACCATACTTGGGAAATGGTCAGGGTCTGATTCTATTGGATACCGTATGGTCATCACAGAAAATGGATGCTTAGGATTAGTTTGTGCAAATTCAAAAAAATCTTTAAATATATCATCAAATGTTCCTATGAGAGATGGCGTTTGGTATTTTGCTGCAATCAGCTATGATGCTGAAAACAAACAAGTATCAATCTATCAAATCCCTCTTACAATTTGGCCTAACGAGCCATCTCTATCACAAACAAAAACTAATGTTGAATTTGTGAAAATCCCTAAAACTGACGCACCTTTCATGATGGCAGCCCACTCTTACAAAAATAAAGATTCTGAGTTTTTAATTGATGCTAAGTACAACGGGAAAATAGACAGCCCAAAAGTTTACAGCAGCGCTTTAACTAAAGATGAAATACATAGATTAAAAGGTGAGGCGCCAGCTAACGAAGTCGGGGAAGGAAACTTAGTGGCCGCATGGACATTTACCACGAATTTTTCAAACTCAAATGTAGATGATATCTCAGGTAACGGTCACAATGGGAGGGTAATTAATAGACCATATAGAGGAATGACCGGACATCTTTGGAGAGGGCAAGAACAAAACTACAAAATAGCACCTGAACTATATGGTGCTGTCCATTTCCACGATGATCACTTAGACAATGCTGAATGGGAGGTAGGCTTTAAATTAAAAGTACCAGAAAACTTGCGTAGTGGAGTCTACGCTGCACGTCTGAAATCAAATGATGGTGAAGATTATATTCCTTTCTTTGTACGTCCCCCAAAGAAAACATCTACCGCGCCAATTCTGTTTTTAGTGCCGACAAATAGTTATTTAGCATACGCTAACTTCCATCTTAATAATGGCCTAGATTTTGCAACATTATTCAGCGATGATACCGGAGTAAAGTTTAATCATCCTGATACAGATTCAGACCGGTACATGGTTGATAACAAACTACGTAGCCTCTATGATCGCCACACAGATGGCAGCGGGGTTGCTCACTCATCTAGACTTCGGCCTATTCTGAACATGAGACCCAAATATATTTTTCCTCTATTAGACAATATGAAAGGCGCTCCACACCAATTCAATGCAGACCTACACCTAGTTGACTGGCTTGAACAAATGGGACATGAATTTGATGTGGCTACAGATGAAGACTTACATTTAGAAGGTACAGAGCTGTTAAATAGATATCAAGTAGTGGTGAGTGGATCTCATCCTGAATATTGGACAGGAGAGATGCTGGATTACCTAGAAGAGTATCTTGTGGGTGGCGGTAGACATATGTACCTAGGCGGGAATGGGTATTACTGGGTCACATCATTTGGAGCTGATTCTACACATTCTATAGAAGTAAGGCGGCACAGAGGTACCGAAGCTTGGGAAGCTGCTCCTGGAGAATATTACCATCAAAGCACTGGTGAGTTAGGAGGACTATGGAGGTTTAGAGGACGTCCTCCGCAGCAGCTAGTTGGAGTTGGATTTACTTCTCAAGGATTTGATGCTTCTAACCCCTATCGGAAGTCAGAAGAAAGTAAAGATCCAAGAGCTTCGTTCATTATGGAAGGAGTTGATGAAGGAGATGAATTCGGAAACTACGGATTGGTGCAAGGCGGTGCCGGTGGTTTTGAGATAGATAGAGCTGACGTCGAACTTGGAACCCCTCCTCACGCTCTCGTTTTAGCAACAACAGATGGATTCTCTGATGTGTACCAACATGTGATTGAAGAGGTGTTACTAAATGATGGAATGCAAGGCGGTACAGTAAACCCATTGGTTAGAGGTGATATGGTTTATTATGAAGGGCCCAATAATGGAGCAGTGTTTTCAACTGGGTCCATATCTTGGTGTGGATCTTTATCTCACAATAATTACAATAATGACGTGTCAAAAATAACTAATAATGTTCTTAAACGCTTTGTATCTGAGGAATAAACCACAACTTTACAATGAAAAATACTAAAATTAACTAATGCAAGCTCTGGAATCCACAGATTTAGAGAATAAATTGATTGCCTTAAAGAAAAGGGTTTCTTTAAGTGATTCCTTGATTGTTGCGTATTCCGGTGGGGTTGATAGTGCTCTTTTAGCATCGATAGCACATCAAGTATTGGGAGATAAGTCACTAGCCGTAATAGCAAAGTCTCCTAGCATTACCCATAAGGAGCTTAACGAAGCTATTTCAGTCGCTGAGACAGCAGGGTTCTCTTGCCGTGTCATAGAAACCCAAGAAATTGACAGGCCTGAGTATAGAGCAAATCAGCTCGACAGATGTTATTTTTGCAAAGATACTCTTTACCAAGATATTTTACAGTTGGCTGCTAAATTAAATTATAAAACGGTGGCTAATGGAACAAACCATGATGATTTAGATGATTACAGGCCAGGTATAAAAGCTGCTACAGAGCATGGAGTCATAAGTCCCCTAGCAGAGGTAGGCCTCACTAAAACAGATATACGAGCTCTGTCGCGGAAAATGAACTTGCCTACTTGGGACAAACCTGCTCAAGCATGTCTTGCTTCTAGGGTAGCTTACGGAACACAAATATCAAGTGAGTTATTAACGCGAATTGGGGCAGCTGAAGAATTATTGAGAGATCTGGGGTTTAATCAACTCAGGGTTCGTGACCATAACACTATAGCGAGAATCGAATTGCCTGTTGAAGAGTTCGATAAATTGTTAACTCCCTCAATTAAACAGAAAGTTACAACAAGCTTAAAAGCTTTAGGATATAAATATATAACTATTGATATAGAAGGATTTCGATCCGGATCTATGAATGAATAACTAGCACAATCGATGAACTTATCATACGTTATTACCAAAATTTCTACTAAAGTCACGATTGTTTTTAATTGACAATGAGACTTGCTAAAAAGGTTGCTATTATAACGGGAGGTACTGGGAATTTAGGTATTATTCAAGCTCGAAGATTTGCCTTAGAAGGAGCTTCAATAATAATCGCCGATATTGATTCGACGAAAGGCAAGCAAATTGAACATGAAATACAAAATGGCTTCGGCAAAGCAATTTTTGTTTATTTAGATGTAACAAATGAATCCAGTTGGATAGAGCTTGTAAATAAAACTGAGCAACTTTTTGGCCTACCTACAATATTAGTGCAGAATGCCGGCATATATAAATCAGGGAAAATTTTGGACACAGACGGAGAGCAATGGGATTCAATCATGAATGTAAACGCGAAAGGTGTATTCCTAGGAACCAAAAGCGTCTTACCTAAAATGATCGCTGCAGGGGGAGGATCAATAGTAAATATTTCTTCAACAGCTGGGATCATAGGAAGCAGGATTTCCACGGCTTACAACCCATCAAAAGCTGCAGTTCGCGTATTTACTAAGTCTACAGCGCTTCAGTATGCTAGAAATAATGTGAGGGCAAATTCTATTCATCCAGGACCTGTAGAATCTGAAATGTTAAGTCAAGTCTACCCAGACAAGAGTTTAAAAAATCAGCGAGGTCTTGAAATACCTCTTGGGAGATTCGCTAGCGCTACTGACGTGTGCAATGCCGCCTTATTTTTAGCGTCTGACGAGTCTTCATATATGACTGGGTCAGAATTAATAATTGATGGCGGATTAACTGCTCAGTAACCCGGTATGATTTAAAGACTTATTGCGAACAGAGGGGAATTATTATGTATGGCACTATTTTTACAATGAAGGTGAAGTCGGGTCATAAAGACCAATTGATAGAAGTTTTCAATTCAAGAGAGGAGCCACCTGCTGGAGGAGTAGCTTGGTTTTTAATGAATCCTGATACTCAATCTGAATTGATTGCAGTTGTAGTTTTTGAAAATAAGGAAGCAAAAGATGCAAGCGGGAATGACCCTAATCAGCATAAGATGTTTCAAGAAATCATGGAACACCTTGAGTCAGAGCCAACTTGGGTGGATGGTGAATATGTTTCGTATTGGACTGAAGAGCATACATCATTCTAACCTATAATATGTGAGGAAAGAGATGCCCAGCAAATAGAAGCGAAAAGGGGAAAAATGAGATTTCTGACAACATTCAAAAAAACCAAGGAATGCAGCTTTGAAAGCTGGCTGAAACTAGTTGATGACTTAAAGCCTCATATGCTAAAAAATGGACTAAAACTAATAGTGGCAACGGAAACCGAAGATGGAACAAGAATTTATGATATAGCTGAAGCGGAAACTATGGAAGGCGTCATGGCATTTATGTCTGACCCAGAGGTAATTAGGATGAGAAAAGAAGCCGGCGTAGATACTGATAGCCAAGAAGTAGTCAGTGCCGTAAGTGAATATCACATCTTTCAGAATTAATGATTGATGGTGGATTAACTGCTCAGTAACCGGGTATGATAAATAAGTTAAGATTATTATAGTAATTAAATAAAATTATCAAGAGGAAAGCTATGTCAAACAAAATGGATCAAGAAAGTAGCACCTTTACTGTAAATCATCCAAAATCCAAATTGATGCAGAAAGAAGCTTCTAAATATCTACCCGGTGGTAGTTCAAGGGCAACGGCGTATTTTGACCCTTTCCCTTTCTTTGTTGACAAGGCGTCCGGGCATCATGTTTATGATGTGGATGGAAATAGTTATCTTGATTTCATGCTTAACGCCACAACTTATATAGTCGGCCATGCAAATCCAGCAGTAACCGAAGCAGTGAAGAAGCAAGCAGATATGGGGTTAAGTTATTCTGCTCCAACCGAAGTTCAGATTGAATTAGCTAAAACCATAGTGGATCGCGTTCCATCAGTTGACAAAGTTAGATTTACCAATTCTGGAACAGAAGGAACTCTTAATGCCATCAGAATGGCTAGAGCATATACATCAAAGCCAAAATTTGCCAAGTTCGAAGGTGGATACCATGGCAACCATGAGTATGTTTCTGTAAGTGTCTATACTCCTATGGACAAGTTAAACCCAGATGAAACAACTGCTATTCCAGAATGGCCCGGGCAACCCCAAAGTGTCATAGATGATGTAATTGTTCTTCCTTACAACGACTTAGAAAAATGTATAGAAATTATCACAAAAAATGCAGACGATCTGGCTGCGGTGATAATGGAACCTGTTTCCTCTAATTTCGGTTACGTCGCGGCAACTCCAGAATTTCTACAGGGAATCCGTGATCTTACCACTCAACTTGGTATTGTCTTGATTTTTGACGAAGTGCAAAGTTTCCGTTTGTCTAGTGGTGGAGCTCAAGAAATTTATGGAGTCACTCCTGACGTCACGACTTTCGGGAAAATAATAGGAGGCGGATTACCAATTGGCGCATGGGGGGGAAAGGAAGAGCTGATGTCACTATACGATAATGAAAAAGGACCAGTAATTTCACATGCCGGCACATTTAATGCTAATCCAGCTACAATGATCGCGGGATTAGAAACACTTAAGCAATTAACCCCTGATGTTTTTAATCGATTAAACTCCATCGGTGATGAAATCAGACAAAAGATAAATGCTGTATTCGGTGAACTTGAAATTCCTGGCCAAGCAACTGGAATGGGGTCTCTATTCGGGATTCAATTCACCGATGAAAACATTACTGACTACAGATCTATGCTAAGAGGAGATCAAGAACTTAAAAAGGTATTGTACACTGGCCTAATGAATGAAGGGATACTGATGTTTGCTAAAGCTCAAGGCGCAGTATGCAGTCTTACTGGTGAGGCAGAGGTAGATACCCTAGTTGGATCAGTCAGAAATGTGCTTCAGCGAATTAAAGACTAAGTTTTTACCCGAGACCACCGTTTCGTTTTAAATCAGTAATATCTGATTCTGTAAATCCTATAGACTCTAGCACCTCGTTATTGTGCTGTCCTAAATCGGGAGGGGGCATACGAACTGAAGCTGGAGTCCCAGATAATTTGACTCCAAAACCAACATTCTTTATGTCTCCAAGGCTTGGATGCTTGATGTCTAATTCCATTCCTCTAGCTTGTACATGTTGGTCTTCATATACTTGTTTCATATCATAAATGGGCCCTGAGGGCACATTAAATTCAGTAAACTTATTCCACCAATATTCAGTATCATGCTGATGAAGAGTTCTTTCAATTTCCATCTTTAATACTAATAGATTTTCAACTCTTTTTGCATTTGTAATAAACCTAGGATCATCTTTCATTTCTACCCTACCCATGGCATCGCATAACCTAATCCATGTACCCTGATTCGCAACCCCAATATTAATATATCCATTAGAGGTGCTGTAAGCTTGATATGGTGCTGCCATGCGATGGCGGGAACCAACTGGAGTTGGGATCACGCCTTCATAAAATAAACTTGCAGATTCCCACATGGTATAAGCGATCCCAGCCTCCAAGAGAGACGTATCTAAATACTGACCTTCTCCAGTTTTTAGTCTACTTATATAAGCAGACAAAATGCCATATGCAGCAAACATCCCAGCATTTAAATCACTAATTGGCACACTTAATTTAATGGGTTCACTATTTGGATTACCCGTAAAACTCATATGCCCACTCATGCCTTGGGCAACCAAATCAAACCCAGATCTTTTGGAATATGGGCCAGTTGCCCCAAACCCTGAAATAGAGCAATATACTATGTCTGATTTAATGGATTGTATGTCTTTATAAGAGAGTCCAAGTTTTTCCATTGTGCCCGGGCGTAAGTTTTCAACTAATATATCTGATCTTTTTGCCAACTCCTTAAAAATTTGAATGCCATTTTCATTCTTTAAATCAAGTGTGATACTTCGTTTATTACGATTCACCATTAAGAAAGCTGCTGCTGTATCTTCCACAAACGGAGGCCCCATTCGGCGAGTATCGTCACCTCCATCGGGCTTCTCAATTTTAATTACATCGGCGCCCATATCAGCTAAAAGCATGGTACAAAATGGTCCTGCAAGAATTTGCGTACAATCTAATATTCGTACACCTTCTAATGCGTGTTTTCCAATCATTTAAATCTCTACCTTTAAGATGGAATCAACTTGATATGACAATTAACTATAGCCCTTTAAAATCAGGGTTCCTCTTTTCTAAGAACGCTTTTCGACCTTCCATAAAATCTACAGAATCAAAATTAGTGAAAGGTAACAGACTTTCTTCTTCTGTTAACCCTTGCAGTCCTGGATTGGTTAACACTTTTTGCATTATTTTTTTGTGCCTTCTTTGTGATAAGGGGGCAAGGGGGACCATCGAGCTAGCAAGATTCATTACAAATTTATCTAGTTGGGCAAGGGGGTGCAAACCATTTATTAATCCTATTCGCAGGGCTTCATCAGACGAGATTGTTTTCCCACTAAGTAAAATATATGAGGCATTACCCGCACCGACCAATCTAATTAAGCGAGTCATTTCTGAGTACCCTATTAGAATACCTAGATGAGCTACCGGAATCCCAAAAGTAGAATTGTCAGCCGCAAACCTCATATCTGTCGCCATAGACATCTCACAACCACCTCCAATGCAGTAACCCTTTATTAAGCTAATGGTGGGCTTAGATATTGCCTCTATTGCATTCATCGCTCCCTCAAATGCTTCTGCATAAATAATCGCTTTCTCTGAATTGCTACGATAATCGTCAAAGTCTGCTATATCAGCCCCAGATGAGAATGCCTCTTGCCCAGATCCTTGAATTATAACGACTTTGATATCTTTATCTTGATCTACTGTTTTAGCTAAGCCCTGCAATGAGATCCATCCATCATAATTAATTGCGTTACGTTTCTTAGGCCTGTTGATTGTTATTGTGGCTATGCCGTTAATCTTTTGTAATTGTATTTCTTTATTCATGGTTTACTTTATATTTCGGTTTGGCAAAAATCCCCAAGGGTGAGGTCCAAAATCTGGAGTTATCACATCTCCTGTTTTTATTGTAATGTATGGAATTATAGCCTTACTAGTAGTAAGAATATTACCTTTAACATCACTCACATTCCAATCTCCTTTAACAACTGATAAAACGCTTATATCTGCTTCATTCCCGATCCTCAAAGTCCCAATTGAATCCAACATGTCCAAAGCAATTGCTGAGTTCTCAGTAGTCATCTTTATAACATCTTCTAAACTGAACCCCAAAGCTACAAATCGAGTTAACATTTCAGTCATGCTGTGAGCAGAATTTTGCCTGCCAAGGATCGTCATATCTGTGCTGATTGTATTGGGAATTAGTCCCTGGTCCAATGCCATTTTTGCGATGTCAAAACTAAAGTTATACCTACCAAAAGCTGTGTCCAAAGTTACTCCCTTTTTCTGAGCTTCGAAAACTTCCGATAAAACTTTCCCTTGGGCATCAATTATCTTGCCTGGGTTCGGGGTAAAAGTGTGAGTTAATATGTCTCCTCTAGTTAATAATGGCAATAACTCCTGGGTCAAAGTTTTGCCTTGATGATATAACTCACCAATATGCACCATCAATCTAGTTTTAGAATCAATTGCTGCCTGCTTTGCCAACTTGACGATCTCTACCCCAAGTGTTTCAGTTGTTGGACCTATAGCTCTAATCTTAATTCCTCGAGTTAAGGGGAAGTTTTCTCGAACAACTCGAGCCGTCTGCTCTACATCAATATTTTCAATACTCGTTAACTCTGGCATCACTGACAATCCGGTACTCGATATATGTATCATGCATAGAACTCTAGTTTTTGAGTTAGGAATAATATAAGTTGGAAAGCCGCCGAAGTTAGAGTGGCCTGCGCTACCTCCATCGACTACCGTCGTCACCCCTGATCCAACTCCAACTACATCTGGATGAACGCCTGAAGAATTAAACCCATGGAAAACATGACAATGTAAATCTATTAAACCTGGTGCAACAATTTTATTTGTAACATCAATAATTTCATCAAAGTCTTTTGGGTCGATATTAGCAGCTAATTCCGCGATTTTTGCATTACGGACTGCTATATCTAATTTTTGGGCTTTTATACCTTGAGATGAATCGTAAACTGTACCACCTTTTAAAAGAAGGGATGTCATGTGTTTCTCCCAATATATTCATATATTAAATGAAAGTTTTTTGAAAATACAGATTAGGTATTATTCGCGAAAACGTTGCCCATAAGTTGCGTCTTCTTCAATATTTCCTTCGGACAACCTCATTACCCTATCGGACATTTCCAACAGATTTGAATCATGAGTAGCTGCTACAACTGACATGTTTTTTTCTTTAACCATTTGTTTAAACAATCCGAAAATAGCCTTTGAATTAACAGAATCTAATTCCCCGGTTGGTTCATCAGCCAATATGAGAATGGGATCATGAACAATAGCCCTCGCTATCGCAACTCTTTGTTGCTCTCCTCCTGAAAGTTCATACGGTCGGTGACTAGACCTCCCTTCAAGTCCCACTATATCTAATGCCCTACGTGTTAATCTTTCTCTTTCCCCAGTTCCAACACCGGATATACGTAAAGGAAGTTCAACGTTTTCAAATGCTGACAATAAAGGCAAAAGCCCAAAGCTTTGAAAAACAAATCCAAGCTTGCTTCTACGAAGCTCAGTAAGCCTACCCTCATTCATTTCAGCCATGTTTTGATCTTCGAACAATACCTTTCCACTGCTAGGTGAATCCAGCCCAGATAAAAGATTAAGCAATGTGGTTTTACCGGACCCTGAACGGCCAATCAAGGTCACAAATTCACCCTGCCTAATATTAAGATCCACAGATTTGAGAACAGATACTGTTTCCCCTGCCAATTTAAACGACCTGGATGCATTTTGGACCGCTATTATTGTTTCGTCAGAATTCATTTATTTGCATCTCCTGGCTCTAAGATAACACCTTTATCATCAACTCTTACTTTGGCTCTTCTTTCAATTTTTGTCTGATCTAAAAGCGTTTTAGGTACTTGTACTCGTCCACTACCATCTACGATTATAAATTCTTCTAATTCATTTCCATCGCCAACTGATTTATCCCGCGTTATTTCTGTTGACAACTTTCCATCTCTAATTAAAACAACTCTATCAACCTTATATGCAATATCTTGATCATGGCTTACTATCATAATAGTAGTGTTCAACTCTTGATTCACCGACTCAAAAACCTTCATAACCTCCCCAGCTGTGGCATCATCAAGTTCGCCCGTTGGTTCATCAGCTAAAAGTAATGGCGGGTTATTAGAAAGAGATATTGCGATTGCAACACGCTGTTGTTCTCCTCCAGACAATCTGTCTTGAGTGTGATCCATCCGTTCAGACAATCCCACTAATTCAAGTAAATGTTCTGCCCTTTTTCTTCTTTTTTCGGGTTTGTCTCCAATCAACATCATAGGCAATTCAACATTTTCTATCGCTGTTAGATATGGGAACATATTACGTCCAGTTTGTTGCCATATGAAACCAACCTTAGTTCGTCTGTATCCTTCTATTTCTGATGAACTCATACTTAGAAGATCTCTTCCCAGCACAGAAACTTTACCTGCTGACGGAAGGTCATACCCCGCCAATATATTCAACAAAGTAGATTTACCAGAGCCACTAGCGCCTACAATAGCTATCATCTCTCCGCTTTCAACTTCTAGGTCTAGCCCTCTTAATGCAACAACCTCAAGGTCAGCAATTTTATATATTTTAAATACATCTTCACACGAAATATGAGTTAAACTTTTTGCATTTTTCACAAAACTAATTCTCTCCTATTCTTAAAGTTGTTACCACAGATATCCGTCGCACAAACCATATCATTGAAAAAGTTATAGCCGTAAACACAAGAATCATAGCTGCATACGTGCCAATCAGAGCAATCCAACTTATCTCAGTTACAAATGGAGGTAAAACCTGAGATCCAAGATCATCATTTGCAATAAATGGCATAATTATCGCCCCAAGGTTTTGCCCCATCCATGCACCCAAAGCCATTCCCGTTGCAATTACAAAAACTTGCTCTAAAAGTACAACTGTACCTATTTGAAATTGTGTCAGCCCAACTGTTCTTAGTAAAGCAAATTGAACTCTGCGGCCACTAAAAGACACATAAGCATGAACAATGAACCCTAAACAACTCAATATAAATACCGCCCCAAACGCTATAAATAATATCGCCCTCCACCCAGCTTTCGTTAGTGGGTCCACGCTACTTTCCTGCAACAATGCTTCTCGTTCAAAAATAGTTGTGGCGCCAAAAGGGTATGTCTTTAAAGATTCAACTAAATCTAATTTATCTTTCCCCTCAACATTAAGGTTAAGCCACATTTCATTTGGTTTTAATTCACGTTGTGAGGTATCTAAATTAGCAAAAGCAATTAAAGTATTTATATCAGCGACAAGATGAATCTCATTTACAACGTCTAGAGTAGGAAAATAAGAGAATCTATTTACCAACTTAACTGGCACCCTTTTACTGGCAACATAGATATAGAATAAATCGCCGATTTCATGACCCGATGATGAAATAAATGATTTACTTCCAATCACCGGAACAAACGAAATTTCAGTTCCATAATAAATTCCTCTTGGGACACGCGAAGGACCAGAAGACCAATTAAATGTAACTGATTCACCTTCTATTCCATCAACATCAATCTCAGATACAGTTACGAAATCTCCAATTGAATCAGAAGTCATGACTAAAGGATTCCACATCTGATTATCTAAGGAATTATCTATTTCAAATCGTGTTCCTTCAGAGTCTCGCACGCTGATTTGTCCAATTGTTAATTGTCCTGGGAATGTGCTACCCAAAGTATTTGTTTCATCTATAGCTATAGAAACTAACCTTAGGGGAGCTGTAGGTTCAAGTTGTTGGCCTCTAAGCAACCTAGACGTAGACCTACTTGTCCTTTTTAAAGCCACTTCGTACAGTTGCACATTAGACGTTGTCAAATTTCCCATTTCATAGGTAAAATACCGTCCATTTGCGTCTACAATCCTTACAGCCAATCGAACAGTCGGTTGAGGCCTACTTGACTTGGCAATTATAGAAATAGTACGGGCTTTTTCAGGTATAGGAATCCCTTCAGCAATTTGACTAGATTCTAATGAAGATAACATGTCCGTCTTACTTACATCAAAGAAGTCATCTCTAAACCATCCAACATCAGCAAATGTACTTGGATTGATACCTAGGATTTGAATTTTATCTGAGGTCAGATCTGTGTAATCATATGCCCGCCCTCTATACACCGATGAAGCTGAGGCCACGCCATCTATTTCTTCATAGCTTGATTGAAATGGCTTTGTATAACCACTAGCGTCCGAGGAAATACCATCAATCCTAATTTCACTTCCAGTAGAATACAAAACTCGCTCTTTAAAACTACGATCCAACGTGCCCCCAAAACTGGCAGCGAAAATCCCAAGCCCGGCAGTGAGAATTAACAGTAAAGACAACCTGGCATAGTAAGCTGGATTTCGAGCCATCTGCCACAACCCTAAAGTAGGCCCTACAGGAAGTATTTTCGAGAGTATCCTGCTAGCCAAATTTAACGCAACAGGAAAGAGTCTTAGTAAAACTAAGGCAAACCCGAGAAGAGTAATTGCAGGTACTGCTAGTAATAAATAGTTAGCAGTTGTTTTGCCAAACGCTTGTGAAGCAAAAAGTGATCCTTGTTCAGTCAATTGTCTGAAAAGAACTACGAGCAAAATTAATAATAAAACATCAATGTAGTATTTTTGAAAGAATGGAAGTCCACTTGGGCGAGCGCTCTCACGTCGATAAGCAGTAACAGACATTCTAGAAGCTTGAATCGCTGGAATCATTAAAGCACAAAAAGAAAACAAACCTCCCACCGCGCCCAATGCGTAAGCAGTTCCCGATAATTTAACGTCTAATCCTGTACCGCCTAACAGTTCTGCAAATATGGGAGTTGATCCCGCCAATTTTATAGCGCCCGCAGCCATCAATGGTCCTAATACAATAGATAGTCCAGATATCGTTAATCCTTCAACTGTGAATATTGATATTAAGTGCCAAAACCCTGCGCCTCTGCTCCTTAGTAATGCGATTTCCCCTTTTTGTCGCTCAATTAAAAGACCAGATAAGGTGATAATGTAATATAAAACTACAACAGCAACCAAAACTAGCAATACAAACATAGGAAGTTTTGAGAAGAATAGTCGCTTCTCATAATCAACTAGTAATTCATCCAGTGAGGTGAATTGACGATAAGTGGATAATTGCGATTGCAATCTAGCTTCCATTAATTCAATACTTCGTATCCCATCTTGAGCTTTATCTGCACTTATTAAATCTTTGTCGACAGCAAACATCCACCCATAATTAGTATCCATGGCAGTAAAAGATTTACCAAGAATCTGAAAATATGTCTCTTCAGAAACATAGAATGGAACAGTCTTAAATGATGATCCAGTATTAGCTCCAAAAACCAACTCATTAAGGTGCCAAAAATTTGCATCCGAGTTTAAATCCCGCAGCACTCCAGTCACAACCACAGTAGCTTTATCAAGCTCATCGCTCCAAAACGGAACTACCGATAACGTATCACCTATTGCAATATTTGACTCCCAAGCAGCTTCTTCGGAAATTAAAGCTTCAATAACTAGAGGTGAGGTTAGATTGGTGTGATTATTCGAATTGTCAGGAGTTCTACCTCCATTGACAATGCCGGTATATTTATTTAAATCGGATGAAAATAAAAAGTAGGCCCTTGCATTATCTTTACCAGCTTGATCTTCTTTTCCTGGCTCTGTCAGGAAAAATGTAGGTGAGCTGCCTCCAGATATTAAATCTTTTGAAAACCATCGTATAGTTTTTGTGGCCTCATCAATTATTAAATTAGATACTTTTTCATATTCATCAACTGTAGTTGGGCCTCTTGTGGTTTTTGCCACTATATCTAGATCATTGCTAGGCATAGCATCTAACGTTGCGTCAAGGGCTATCTCCTTAAGCGAGTTAAAATATATAACTGTCCCGGACAATATTGCAGCTGCCAGCAAAACTCCTATAACGACTGATGCTAACAAGCGAGCATGAGACAAGCTTCGCTTAATTACGAATTTCCATGTTGTAATAAAATCTGATAACAATTTATTTATATTTACCTATAAACATTAATTAATCACTCGCCTGGACATTGATGGTAAATCGACTTTTATAACTGACCTATACATGAATAGAACTGCGGTAACAAAAATTATTACTAAAATCCCATACACAGGCAACATTATTTGCCAATTGGTAACTATCTGAAACACCGGCATCACTTTAGATCCTGTTTCTGTAATAGCCACAGAGTCGACCATTAAATTACTCATCTGAAATCCAGCCCAGGTCCCCAATCCAATTCCCATTGCAAATATAACTATATTTTCGAGATATAGAAGGCCTGCCACTTGAAGCTTTGACAATCCAAGGGTCCTCAGAGAAGCCATTTGAATCTTCATTCTTTTAGTAAATGATAATAAATAAGTTGAATAACCTAATGCGCCAGTAAAAATTACCACGAAAACTGCTACAACAACCATTGATTTCCATCCTCCAGAAACTAGAGGGTCTAGCTGAGCAGAAGCTAAATTCGCCTCTCCATCATATACTCTTACAGGAGAAGCTCTACCAAGAATGCTATGCAAGCTATTCACCACATCTGTGTTATGCCCTTCGTCCACAGTAAGAAAGACTTCGTTTGCTCCAGATACAGAAGTAGCTGATTTTAGTTTCACATATCGCAACAACAAGTCTAAATCAGCAATTAAAAATCCCCTATCAGAACTCAAAGTAGGGAAGTTGTTGATCACATTAATAACTTTAACTGGGATTACTTGGCCATTTATCGTAACTAATAAACTATCTGAAAGCTGTAAGCCTGTAGCAGATGACAAAGGCTGATTTATGATTACGGGAACTTGTCCTCCAGAAGGTGCGTAATAAAATCCCCTTATCCCCTCAGAAGTGTCTTTTCCAAATTCAAATTGTGCACTTCTTTCTCCAGAAATAGCTTCTATATTGTTCGTAGATAACTGATTTGTAGCCAAAGGAGTAGAAACTAATGTCCTCCATATCAGTGGACCTTCAAAACTTTCAATGACTTTTTTAGATCCTGATTCAGTTATCACGAAAATATCATCAAATTGCATTGAACCTATAGTCCCATTCGGGCCCAACACAGGTTCATATATTTGTACTGACAACACATTTATAGGATGAATTAGAGTTTCAGGTATATTTGTCTTCAAAGCATGCCATTGGGAACTTTCGGTTCGTCCTAAACTAACCGTCCGAACTAACCCTCTACTGTCTTGCACAACCAGCCATACGAATATATTGGGGTAATTGTCCTCAGGTTTAACATAAACTCCTATTTCTTTAGAATTGGTAGGTAAAGGAAGGAAGTCAACATTACTCGCAGTCTCAAGTTCCATCGAAAGAGTTTCCAGATCTATATCAGCATAATCATCTCGAAACCATGAAACACGGCTAAATTCATTCGGCTGTATGCCCAAAACATCAACCTGAAGGCCAGCACCCGTAGATCCAGTTATGGCAGTTCCACGATATGCCATTGCTACATTAGACACACCATTGATATCTTGATAAATCTTACTAGTTTTACTGGTGCCAGTAATGCTATCTGAAGGTAACCCTCCAACTCGCACATCCGATGCCGTTTGATGTAAAACTCTCTCGAGTTGGCTTTTATCAAGAGTACCTCCTACAGTTGTCGATAAAATAGCCATTCCTGTAATTAAGACCAACAGTAAAACAAGCCAGCTATACTGAAAAGGATTACGAGCCATTTGCCATAGGCTCATAGATATCCAAACAGGGTATCTATGAGAAAAATAACGTAATAATACAAAAAATATTTGCATAGGAACAATTGATATAAAGAGAGCAATAAATACATCAAAAAACAAATACGATACTGGAAAAATAGATTGTGATAAATAGATATAAATCACTACGAGGCCCAATTGAAACAATAGCCCGAATACCATTATCCATATGGATTCTCTCCGGAATAATTGCAACCTTGGTACAAGTAACCTATAAGAAATCAAAAAACCTATACTTATCAAAATTAGATAAATCCAATTTAGGCTCCTGTCATCAAGAAATAGCTGTAGGGCGTATACCGGGCCAACCATTATAAAAGTAAATCCCATAACAAGATTTATTAACGATAGCGACTCCCCTGCGAAATATCTAATCACCAACGGGAATATACGCATGAATATTAAAGCGATTCCAATGAGGAAAAGTACCGGTGCAAATAAAAGTCCTTCATTTATTTGTTGTAAATTAGAACTGTCACTTGATAAGAAGGTGCCTCTTGACTGAAGCTCCCAAAAAACAATTCCCCCAATAATTAAGAATGCCAGGTCAATATAATACTGTTGAAAGAATGGAGACAATTGTGGTCGGGACGCTTTTAATCGCTGAGAAATCACTCCGAACCGAGATGCGATTAGCCCAGCCACTGTATATATCACTATACAAAAGACTCCTAGCCCAGCTGCTATTGCAAAAGGCTGCCATGTCAACTGAACTGGTATGAAATCTCCATCGGTAATTGATTTAAAATACGGCATTTTCCCTGCTACTCCAATTAGGCTCATAGCAATAAATGGGCCGATAGCTACAGCAGAAACAATTAACAGTAAGATTTCAATAAAATAAACCTGAAAAAGTTTAATAGTACTAATTCCTCGAGTTCTAAGCCGAACAACATCTTCTTCTCTACTCTGAACAAGATATGCGATCATCATTGACATGTAGTACAAGACTGTAACTATCATCAAAGTCAAAAGAAGCAACAAGGGTATGCTCGTGTATAAACTCCTTTTTTCATATGTCTCTAATACTTTCGGCACAATTGATAACATGAAAGAGCCAGGTAAGGATAAAGAGATGTCTTCTTTAAAATTTGAGAACCTTAATTGTCCCTCTTCAACATCATATTTTTTCAAATTTTCCCTGTCTAAAAATAGAAGCCATGATGAACTAACCAAAGTGCCTGGGAATGAACTAGATATAGATTCGATCAAAACATTTTCGCTGATAAAAAATGGTAATGGAGGCTCTTCAGGATCGACCATAACGTCCTTCTCAACAGCATCTTCTATAGGTGCAGGCCTCAGAAAAGTATCGGCATTCTCTCTCCAAAAAGCCGATTTTGAATCGATTGGATCAAAAATTCCAGTGATCTTTGCTGATATGCGCACTTCGCTATCGATAAAAGTTGTAAGTTCGACTACGTCGTTTACTTTTAGATCATATATATTAAGTGAAGGCGATCCTAAGATGACCTCAATCAAAGGGCCTGATTCTCCATGTTTTATCTCGTCAGAGGCCATTCGGCCTTCAGTAAAGACAATATTCTGTTCAATACTCTCCATATACTGTAAATACCCTCGTGAAACCATTCTGCTCTCTAAGGGTCTATAGGGTAATCCTGCTAAATAATTTTGACTTCTAATTAGGCGTCTTTCACTAACATACACTTCATCAATATGTTCCTTAACTGCAGTGCTAACACTCTGTTGGCTATCTTCCAAGGATTCCCGGGTCAGAACTATATTGGGCGTGTAGATTAAAGCATTTAAGGTTACGTCAGACGTGCGGTCAAAGGCAGTGTCAACACTAATGCGCTCGAGAGAATCAAGATATATTGGCGCCCCAGATATGAGCGTTGTAGCTATTAATACTCCAAGGAATATTGATAGCATCAACTTCCACTCATTGGTGAATCTATAGCGGATAAGATTAATAATATTTAAAGAATTCATTGGAGTGTATGGGTTAGTCATGTTTACGATGCTTAAAACTTTAATTGTAAACTAAATCAGGTCTGCTTTGTCAGACCAATATAAATTTCTATCCAGTAATTCAGAGAAATATCCAGATACTACTTGGGCAAACTCAAACACACTGACCTCAACTGAAAGGTCACTCATTGATGTTACTCCCGAACCCGGCATTCCACATGGAATGATATGGTCAAAAAAACTTAAATCAGGAGAAACATTTAATGCAAAACCATGGGTAGAAAATCCTTTACTAACCTTTAGTCCAATTGCACCAATTTTTAAATTCTGAACCCACACTCCTGTTGGTTTATTTTCACAAATTGCTTCGATACCAAAATCTGACAAGGAACTAACCATAGTGTTCTGTAACGCATAAACAAGACGTAATGGGCCTCCTAGCTTTCTTACATCTAATATTGGATACCCGACAAGCTGGCCGGGGCCATGATAAGTAACTTCACCACCTCGATCTATTTTATGCACCTCTATTCCCATTGAAGTAAGTTCACTTGCTGGTAAAAGAATATCTTTGTCTTTACCCCTTCTCCCAAGGGTGTAAACATTGTTATGTTCTAACAATAGAAGTGTTTCTGGGGCTTCGCCATTAGCGATTTTTCGAGATAAACGTTTTTGTAACTCCCAAGTCTCATTAAAATCCGAAGGTCCCAACCATATAACCCTAATGCCATTGGTATTGTTACAATTCCTAATTTGCAATTTGTCAGTCCAGAGCAGTGTCTTTACCAAAAGACTCCATCGATGTTTTTACACGATTTAAAAAGCCAGCAGCATGGCTACCATCCATAATTCTATGGTCAAAACTTAAGCATAAATTCATTATCGACCTAATTTCTATGGCCTCTTGTTTATTAATCTGAACCTGCAAGTCTGTTTTCTTAGAATCAACCGGCATCACCACCGGTTTTTTGTTAATTTTCTCAGTTGTCATAATTGATGCCTGGCCTGGAACAATAATCGGTTTTGACAAATTAGATCCTAAAGTCCCAGTATTATTTATAGTAAATGTTCCGTGTGTCACATCTGAATGCGCTAAATTTCCGGAATTAGCTAAAGTAACTAATCGATATATTTCAGCAGCAATAGAGGTAAGTGATTTATCAAAAACGTCTTTGATAACTGGTACTATAAGGCCTACTGAGCTAGCAACTGCTATACCCATATTTAATCCAGTATGGGCAATAATTTCATCTTTTTCGATCGATGAATTAACGATCGGGTGCTCTTTTACTCCTTTTGCAACTGAAAGCACAGCAAAAGCCAAAAAGGTGATTGGAAACCCGTTTGATTCCAAGAATTTATCCTTTATAGACTCCCTTAAAATTACTAAATTTGTTACATCCGTTTCGATACTTAACCACACGTCAGGGATATCGGCAGAACTTTGGGCCATATTCTGTGCAATGGCTTTTCTAATTGGATCCATAGTTTGGCGGCCAATTTCATGATCAACTGAATCTTTTGGAGTAGTATCTTCAATGTTTAAAAATGCTTCTACATCTTTTCTTGTAACTCGACCTGATCTTCCAGTACCATGCAATTCAGATAGATTTATATTATGCTTTTCTACGAGTTTTTTTACAGCGGGTGAAAGCCCAAAGTTTGATATATTTCCAACATTTCCTACTTCATGTGAATTGTGCTGAGGTACGTTTGCCGCTCCAGTCGGGCCTACAGCAGGTATGCCTGAAACAAATCCACCAATAGTATCAACCTCAGGTGTTTCAAGAATTTCAATATCTACCTGACCTGAAGTTGCTATCAAAGCAATAACTGTCCCAACTAAAACTGTTTCACCTTCAGCTGCTACGATTTTAGTTATTATGCCCGAAACCGGTGCTGGCATCTCGACATTAACCTTGTCTGTTATTACTTCCAACAAAGGCTGGTATTTATCTATTTCATCCCCTTCAACAACCAACCATTTACCGATTATCCCTTCAGCAATAGATTCTCCCAGCTGTGGTAAAACAATTTCCATAATTAATACTCTGCCAATTCTTTCAAAGCATTGATTATGTCTTCTGAATTAATCATAAATTCATTTTCTAAAGTTGGGCTAAACGGCATTGCTGGCACCTCTGGTCCAGCTAGTCTTTTGATAGGAGCATCTAAGTATTCAAAAACGTTTTCCGATAATATGGCCGATATTTCTGCACCTATGCCTAAAGCCAGCGTGTCTTCATGAACGATTAAAGCTTTACCTGTCTTAGTTACAGATTTAATTAAAGTTTCATGATCAATCGGTCGTAATGTCCGCAGATCGATTACTTCAACATCAATATTATTGTCTTTCAAAATCCTAGCCGCTTCGACACAATGATGTAACATCAGGCCGTAAGTGACCACAGTTACATCCCCACCTTCTATTTTTACATCAGCTTTACCAATTGGGATGGTATATTCTTCTTTAGGAATATTTCCCTTAACCAATCGATATGTTTTTTTGTGCTCCAAGAAAACTACCGGGTCATTATCCCTAATCGCCGACTTCAAGAGGCCTTTTGCATCAAAAGGAGTTGAAGGAGCCACGACTTTGAGTCCAGGTGTATGTGCGAAATATGCCTCTGGGCTTTGTGAATGGTATAGGCCTCCTCGAATTCCTCCACCATATGGAGCTCTTAAAACCAGTGGTGCGTGCAACTTTCCATTTGTCCCATATCTAATTCTAGCGGCCTCACCCAAAATCTGATTAAAAACTGGCCAAATAAAATCCGCAAACTCGATCTCAACTATTGGTCTCATGCCTTGCATAGCTGCACCTAAAGCTACTCCTGCAATAGCAGATTCAGAAATCGGGGTATCTATTACTCGGTGTGCTCCAAAAGCCTCAAGAAAGCCATCCGTTGCTAAAAAAACTCCTCCTCTAACTCCTATATCTTCTCCCAAAATAAAGACGTCCTGATCTCTGTCCATTTCTTCGTACATGGCTTGTCGAACAGCTTCAATTACATTTACTTCTTTCATTGGAGAAATCCTACAATTTCCTATACTTGTGAATACACATGATCATAAAATTCGTCAGGGTCTGGGTATGATGCCGATTCCCCGTATTCGGTTGCGTCATCTATACTTATTTTTGCGGCTTTATTAATCTCAAGGTCAACTTCGTTAGTCAAAATATTATCTTTTTTTAATAATTCTCTCAAAATCCTCACTGGATTTTTTTCTTTTGCTTTTACTATCTCATCTTCAGATCTATACCTTCTATCATCATCGTCACCGGTATGAGGTAAATTTCGCTCAACCATACCCTCAATCAACGTTGGTCCTTCTCCTATTCGAGCACGATTAGCTGCATCAGAAACAGTTTTAAAGACTTCAACCACATTAGTCCCGTCAATTGTAAAACCAGGCATGTTATAACTATCTCCCCGGACAGATACATTTTTAACTGCCATTTGTTTTTCTAGGGGAACAGAAATAGCATAACCATTATTCTCGCAAATAAATATCACCGGCAATTTATGAACGGAAGCGAAGTTCATTGCCTCATGGCAGTCGCCTGTCGAAGAAGCCCCGTCTCCAAAATATACTGCCACAACCGCATCAGAACCTTTTTGAACACAAGCTAAAGCAGCTCCCACTGCTTGGGGTAGCTGAGTAGCAACAACATTAGATAAGTTAACTAAACCTAAATTAGGCATAGCTCCTTGAGTCGGGAATTGCCTCGCGCCGCTCATTGGTTCACCCGATTTGGCCATATAACCAAGCATTATTTCTCTTGGAGTTACTCCCAACGCGACCATAACCGCTAAGTCTCGATAGTAGGTATAAAAAAGGTCTTTGCCTTTTTGTAGAGCGTAAACCGAAGCTACTTGTAGAGCTTCATGGCCTTGCGAAGAAGCTACCAAAGCAGCGCGGCCCTGGCGATTCAGTTGCCACACCCTTTCGTCTAAAAGCCTGCTTCTTGCCATAGTGCTATAAATCTCTAGTAATCGATCAGATGAGTTTGGTTTTTCCCGTCCAACTTTTCCAATCTTTTGTTTAGGCATGAGTTGGATTATACAATGTCGAAATACCATTACCATAAGGATCAAACATATTGTCAACATATATGATAGGAGAAGTTAATGTTAAAGAACCTGGAAGATATAAGGAATACTTGGTAGAAGTACCAAAAATTTCAGCAAAATATGGAGCTAAATACTTGGTCAGAGGAGGTAGCCTGACGATACACGAGGGGAATTGGAGCCCTGAACGTATAGTAGTTATTGAGTTTCCAAGTAGAGAAGCAGCAATGGAGTTTTATAATGGAGATGAGTATGCGCCTTGGAAAAAAATAAGAGAGGAATACGCTGATTCAAAGATTATATTTGTGGATGGTGTTTAATGTGTCTTATCCCTTAACATACTTGCAATAGGCTTGCCCCAACCTATAAATACCTTCACTTATATCCTCTATATCAGAAAGAGCAAAACACAGCCTAATATAATTCGAAAATAGGCTTTGCCCAGAAAATGCTACCCCAGGTCTTAAAGTTACCCCTTCATTCAATGCCAACCTTTCTAAAACCATCGCGTCTATTTCTTCCGGAAGCTTAATCCAAAAATAGTATCCACCTTGCGGCATCAGAAATTCAGCGTCCGGAATGTGGGTTTTCAGCGCCATCGACATGATTTCCATTCTCGACTTATAAGTACTCTTCAAACGATTAATATGCTTAGATAAAATTCCTTTACGAATAGCTATGTCTACAATAGCTCCCGCAAAATTATTGTTTCCTCCGCTAAAATTAGAGCCTGAGTTGGTAAACTTATCCACTAAATTTGGCTTCGACTGAACCCATCCTAACTTTATGCCCGGAGCAAGTATCTTTGAGAATGATCCGAGCGAAACAACACATCCTGTACTCGAATTATCCAATGTGGCCATTGTCGGCGGAGGAGGATCTCCATAATAAAGTAAGTGGTAGGCTTCATCGGCAGCAATTAAAAAGTGATACTCTTTGGCCAGCTCTATGATCTTCTCGCGTCTTTCATGTGACATTACACTGCCCATAGGGTTATGAAACGATGGGATAAGGTACAAAAGTTTAACATCACCTTTAAACGACTGAATTATCTGTTCAAGATTTTCAATTTGCATCCCTTCGGAATCAGTTGGAACACCAACTATATTTAGTCTATGATCAATTAAAATCTGCCGGACAAGATAATAACTAGGCTCTTCAACTAATACAGTATTTCCCTCTCCTGTGAATAGGGTGCACGCAAGATCAAGTCCATGAGATGCGCCATATCCTATATATAACTCCTCTGGGTTAATTGTCTTGGTATATGACTTTTCCTCAGATAGATATTGACTTAGTGACTCAATAAGAGGGCCGTATCCTTGATATCCACTATATTGAAGTGCTGAGATCTCTTGGTTTGTAAATATTGCATCAACAGCAGGCTTAAGTTCATCCAAAGGATGTAAATTGTCGGAAGGATGACCCCAGGCAAGGTCGATAACTCCATCATTTCTACTAAGCATGATTTTGGGAAATAAATCATTCATAAAATAAAACTCGATTGTTAACTATATTGATTTAAAATTATCGGGTTTTTGATTTATAAATTCTTTAGATATTGACCAACAATATCTATTCCCACCATTCCTGAATATGCATCCGTTAGACGTTTTGTTACAGGGCCTGGTAGGTTTTTGTGCTCAGGCTTTAAGCCATTAACTGATGCTACTGGACATATACAGTAACTGGTAGAGGTCACGAATATTTCGTCTGCGGTGTAGGCATCATATAAATCAAGGTTTTTCTCTGTGACTCTTATTCCTAATTCATGTGCTAAATCAATTGTAGCTTGACGGCTAATGCCAGCCAAAATGTATTGCTCGTGTGGAGTAAATATCTCTCCACCTTTAACTAAGAAAATGTTAGCTCCATGTCCCTCACACAAGTTGCCATTAACGTCCAACATTAACGCTGAAGCGTCTGGGTTTTGTGACTTTACTTCCAAATCAGCTTGAATAATATTTATGTAATTATGTACTTTAACTCGAGGGCTTTGAGATTCCGGAGGAGTACGTCTTACTGATGGAGTTACAAGCTGTAATCCATCTTTATAAAGTGATGCTCGCTGTTTTAAAGGTAACGGAAATGTTTCTATTACTACAGTAGGATCAGAAAGGCCTCCTAGTCCTAGGTCTTGCCGGACCCCTCTACTAACTCTCTGAGATACCCAATAATCTTCGTTGTCACCTAATAACGGCAAATTACGTTCCAACACCTCCATTGTAATGGCACTCATTTCATCTTTCGTCATCAATGGGTCAATCCTCATGTATTTCAAGGATTGGAAGAAGCGGTCAAGGTGTTGCTGAAGTCTAAATATCTTGCCTCCAAACGTCCTTGTAGTGTCGAATACCGCGTCTCCATAAAGGAAGCCCATATCGTTAATAGAAATTTTTGCTTCTGTTTCAAGAACTATTTGACCATTCACATAAGCTATTCTCTTATTGTTCATAACTTTTTATCTCCCATGATTCAATTTTGCGATGCCAAGTAATTTTGAAAGCAACCAATTTCTTCGTTTTGTTTCCGAATAATAGCACAATCAAATGCGTTATGATTTTTTCTGTAAAAAATATAACTGAACTTATTAAATTTCATTAATTAAACCAATGGAGGTAAGCTAGTCAAATAGTGTCAATCTTAAATAAAGTCGATAATATATTGGTATGAAATCAACCAACCGGTGGTAAATATGCGTATATTATTTATGGGGTCTCCAAAATTTTCCATACCCGTACTGAAAAATTTAATCGATAGTCAGCATGATTTAGTAGCGATTTACACCAAGTCTGATAAACCTGCTGGACGCGGAAATAAAATGAGCTCTCCAGCAATAAAGTTATTTGCCGAAAACTTAGATTTTAAGGTTCACCAGCCTTCGTCTTTAAAAGATCCCAAAGTACAAGAAGAAGTCTCTCAACTTAACCCAGACCTTATCGTCGTAGCGGCTTATGGAAAACTAATCCCGAAAGAATTGCTTTTAATTCCTCGATATGGATGTTGGAATTTACACCCATCTCTTTTACCTGAATATCGAGGACCCTCTCCAGTAGTTTCAGCTATTTTAGATGGCAAAATAACAACAGGGGTAACTTTAATGCAAATAGATGAGGGGTTAGATACTGGACCCATAATTAGCCAAGAAAAAATAGAAATAGATATGAATGACTCGGCTGGAGAATGTACCGAAAAGTTATTTGCTATTGGCGCAAAGATGTTGATTAAAAATTTACCTAATCTAATTAATGGAAACCTGGTGCCTGAACCACAAAGAGAAGCACTCGTCACAACAACGAAACTAGTAAAAAAATCGGACGGTTTGATTAACTGGAACACTACTGCAGAGCACATAATACGAATGGACCGAGCTTACCGTCCCTGGCCAGGGATATACACGATTTGGAAAAACAAAATCATTAAAATACTTGAAGTAAAACCGTATAGACTTGACCAAATGTATGAATCACCAGGCAAAGTTGAAAAAATTAATGGTAATCTCATTGTTAAAACGACGAAAGGAGCATTAATACTTTGTAAATTACAATTGGAAGGTAAGCGAGAAGTATCAAGTATTGACTTCGCTTCTGGGTACCCTGATTTCATTAACTCTAAACTGGAATAAAAACCAAAGCCTTTGAAATATCGGTCATTCAGCGATTCCAGTCGAATTCCAGCTTGCCATGCTTGAAGCAACCAATTTTATGATCATTTACTACTCCAACTGATTGTATGTAAGCATAAATAATAGTTGGCCCACAGAATTTAAAGCCTCTTCGTATCATATCTTTAGAAATTTCTTCAGCAGGATCAAGTACGGCAGGAACCACTTCGTTTTGTTTCCAAAAATTTACTTTAGGATCATCTCCCACGAAAGACCATAAATATTCATCAAATCCACCATATTCATTCGTTAAGGATAATATTTTTTGTGCATTATTTATGATGGAATTAATTTTAGTTTTGTTACGAATTATTAACTTATTCTGCATTAAATTTAAAATTTTATCCTGTGAATAATTAGCAACTATTTTGACTTCAAAATCATCAAAAGCAATCCTAAATGCTTCTCTCCTTTTCCAAACCATCCACCAGCTTAACCCAGCTTGCATGCCACTTAATGACAAAAATTCAAAGAGTCGTCGTATATTTTTAGTAGGCGTTCCCCAATATTCGTCATGATATTCTACTTGCAATTTGTCAGAGAAATTTTCATGACAGCGTTTTAAATTATCGTCAAAAAGATCGATCATATAGAGCTGTAACTATAATGAACCATCAATAGAGATATCAAGAACGGTAGGTTTATTAGATTTGATCGCTTTAGTTAATTCAGGACCGATCCTTGATGGATCTGTCACACGGACTCCCTTTACGCCCATCGCTTCAGCTAATCCAGCCATATTCAATGCTTTTGGAAAATCCATAGCTAGATATTTACTCTGATTTTTTGCTTCTCCCAAAACTAGGTCTTTATATATATCCATGTTAACTTTTAACACTCGGTAACTTTGATTATTACAAATAACGTATATGATAGGAATATTTTTGATCGCTGCGGTATAAAAAGCCTGAACAGTCATCATGGCCGATCCATCTCCAACAATCGCTACAACTGGGCGATCAGGGTTCGCCAACTTAGCACCAATTCCTGCCCCTAAACCCCAGCCGATAGCTCCTCCTCTTTCCCCAAATATTTGTCCAGGTTTGTTGAATTCAATATTTTCAAACACCGCAGTTCTAGTTGTAACCGAATCATCAACTATAACGGTATTCTCAGGAATACAATTAGCTATCTCATGCATCATTCTTGAAGCGGACATTGGTAGTTGATTCCAATTTTCTTTAGCAATATTTAGTGTGGATTCTCTATCTGAAGCAATTTTTAAAGATGTTTTTTCTATTCGGCCTTTCGTATCTTCTCGATATGAACCAGGAGATTTATTATCTAAAGATTCATAAAGTGCTGCCATTCCCGTTTTTGGATCACAAATTACGCCTACGTTTGCAGGTTCAGTATTACCTACAACACTTGAATCGGCATCTATATGAACTAATTTTGTCTTTTCAGATAGGGTGTTCCCGCTTTCATCTTCAAAGAAAAAATATCCCGAAAAAACATTTCCGACAGCTAAAACGACATCACAATCTTTTAATAGCTCTTTAGTTTCAGGGAATCCCCACTTTATAAAACCTTTAAATAATGGGTGTTTCGAAGGGAAATTCATCTCAGAATAATGAGTGGCGTATACTTGTGCACCAATCTGTTCTGCTAACTTAACCGCCTCATTACTAGCATTCGATTGAGCTACTCTATCTCCAACAATCATTATTGGGTTTTTACTTTCCAATAAAATATTCGTTGCAGCTTCTATAGCTTGTACGTCTGCAGAAACCCTGAAGTATCCTTCGGAATTTGGCACTATCTCCATATCGGCCTCTCCATCAAGCGCATTAGCTGAAAATGCTATGAACGTTGGCCCTGTTGGAGGAGTCCTGGCTTCATTGAAGGCTTTTCGAATTGCACCCGGTATCTGCTCTGGATGCGTTAATTCAACACTCCATTTAGTGAATAACTTGACCATGTCAGCTAAAGGAGTACGTCCTTCAACTAATTTTCGCATGTCCTTGTTTCCTGCCGTAAGTACTAATGGGGTACCTCCAGCGTAAGCATTGTGTAATAGACTTATTCCATTAGCTAAACCAGTCTCTATATGTAAGTTAATGAATCCAGGTTTTCCAGTTGCACGTGCATAAGTATCAGCTGCTCCCATAGCAACGCCCTCTTGAGTAGCTAATATGTACTGCAATTCAGGATAGTCTTCCAGGGCATCCATAATAGCGCCTTCAGAAGTTCCCGGATTTCCGAATATATACTCAACACCTTCAGCTATGAGCATCTCAAGTAACGCTTTTTTACCTGTCATTCTTACCATAAATCACCTTCCTTCAAATACAGATGTCCAGTTTAGACTTACCAGAATTCTCTACACAATCAAACGCAAAATTCCACAGCTTAAAATTCCTGCCAATAATATAATCAAGGTAAATAAAGAGCAAGCCAATTAGTGAAATTAGTTTTGCTTACTAAATATAATTGGCTTATTACCTTTTCTACTGTATTCAACCTCGACCTCTGTGTCATAAACCAAATTGATGTTATCAGCAGTCAATACGATTTCGGGAGGTCCTTCTGCAAAAACAGAACCGTTTAATAACATAACCAATTTGTCACACCATTGAGCTGCTAAGGTCAGGTCGTGCATTGCCATTATGACAGTAGTTTCGTTTTCTCGGCTTAATTGATGTACCATCGACATCAATACAGCTTGATTGCGCAAGTCTAAATTAGACGTAGGTTCATCCAATAGCAGAATCTCTGTTTCCTGAGCAAGTGCCATGGCAATAAATGCTGATTGGAGCTCACCTCCTGAGAGATGATCTAATGGCTGGTCAATATAATCTGATAGCCCTGTTTTCAACAGCGCTTTTTCGGCTATAGCAAAATCCTCAGATTTACCCCAGTCAATTAAACTCAAGTATGGATTACGACCCATCATCACTAACTCCCCAACCGTAAATCCTTGAGGTGGATCAGGATTTTGCGGCACATAAGCGATTAGTTGTGACCTATCCCATGAACTCAGTTGCTTTGTATTTTGGTCATTTATAAAAATGGTGCCTTTGGACTGTTTATACCCACCCGTTATCAAGTTAAAGAGAGTTGTTTTGCCAGACCCATTCGCACCAACGACAGCAATAACTTCTCCTGAATGAGCCTCAAAGCTGACACATCTGATTACTTGATGGGTATCATATGCAAACTCTAATTCATCAATCCTAAGCATAACTAAATACCTTTTGACCTTTTATTAGTTTTTAATATATATATGAAGAAAGGTGCTCCAAAAAATGCCGTTATTATCCCAACAGGTAACTCGGCAGGAATCGCTATAACACGCGCTCCTAAATCAGCCACAATCAAAAAGCCAGCCCCAAATATGGCAGACATAGGAACCAAATGTCTATAATCAGAGCCCCATATCAATCGCACAATATGTGGGCCAACCAACCCCACAAATCCAATTACTCCACTGAATGCCACCGCGGAAGCAGTAACTAAAGATGCAGCTAACAAAACAACTGTTTTTGTACGATTAACATTTACCCCCAAAGTCTGAGCATGTAAGTCATTTAATTGTAAAATATTTAGCATCCTAGAATAAAACATCAAAACTACCATTGGTGGCACAACATAAGGTAATAAAACAAAGACGTCCATCCAGCGAGAACCAGAAAATCCGCCTAATAGCCAGCTCATTAACGGTCGCAAATTAGGGTCACTCTTAATCATTAACAAACTAGTAATTGCCCCGGCCAAAGATGAAATAGCTACCCCTGCGAGAATTAAAGTTGATATCCCCACCTGGCCCTGCCGACGACCTATGAAATAAGCAAGTGTGACTGCAGTTATAGAGCCTATAAAAGCAGCAATAGGTAATAATCCACCACCAAATGCTAGCAAAGGCACACCAGTTAAAAACACGATCGCAGCTCCTAACCCAGCGCCACTCGCCGAGCCAATAAGATAAGGGTCTGCTAAAGGATTACGAAACAAGCCTTGGTATGCCGCTCCACTTATTGATAATGCTGCCCCAACTATCCCTGACAAGATGATTCGAGGAAACCGCAGATTAATTAAGATGCTCTCTGAAACTTCAGGCCAACTACTTTTTACTCGAACACCAATAACTTTGTTAATTACGATGGCTATTGTATCTGTCAATGGAATATTTACTGCGCCTACGCTAGACGCCACAATACCTATTACTAAAACAATGGTCAACCCTAGAATAATTCGACGTGCTATTCGAGTATAACTCATCCTGTTTTTGATGTTATAAGCTAACTTTTTTTTTGTACAAGTATCATAAATCATAAAATTATTAATAAAATTTTTCCGGATATATTAATCGAGCTAATTCTTCAACTCCCGATATGAATCGAGGGCCAGCAACACTTAGTGGACTGTCTGGCAACATAAAAACATTCTTCTCTTTTATAGCAATTACATTGTCAAAAACAGGGTCAGATTCTATAGTAGAATAATCTGTTTTTATGATTATTTCTGGGTTTCTTTCAATAAGAATCTCAGCGCTTAATTGTTCAAACCCACTAACGTCATAAGCAATGTTTTCTAACTTCAAAAGACTCATAGCTTCTCCTATCAAGGTATTTGGTCCAGGTGTCCAAAGATCTCCCTCATCTCTAAAAACTTTTGGCCCTTTATCCAATTCTGCTAATTTGTCTCTAATATGATTAACCCGTTCAATAAAATCCTGTGCCAACAAATTAGCAGAATTGACATTTCCAGTTATTCGGCCCCACATCAAAAAATCCTCAGCAGTTGACTCCAATCCACTATTTCGGTTTGGAACATAAAGAACATTGATGCCAGCTCCCCTCAAGTCGTCCAGGAAAGTAGGCGAAAATAGGAAAACTAAGTCAGGATCTAGGGACAAAATAGTCTCTACGTTTATTTCAAATGCGCTTCCTAACTTTTTAATATTGTTTGCTTCTTTAGGGTGCTCAACAAAATCATGAGTCCCTATGATCCTACTCCCTTCGCCTAAAGCAAATAAGATCTCGACTGCTGCTGAGTCGTACGCCACTATTCGCTGAGGTGGAGAGGTGAAAACAACCTCGTTCCCCATTCCGTCTAATATAGTTACAGTTTCATATTGTCCAGTTGGATCTTGATCTATATTTTCAACTACCTTAAGGCCATCATCATTACACGCTAGTGATGCAAGGATCAGTGAGAAGTAACCGAAAACACAAGCAATAATAATTATCTGAAAATAACTTTTAAGTGAGGATTTGAATCTAAACATAACGCCTATAAAATTTATACCCCTAAACGCAAATTAGCCCAAGGCGTACATTCAACTATTAAAATAAAAAAACCCTACTTAGAGACATTAGTAGGGCTTAAAATAATAATTTATTTTAGTGCCTGTAACTTTACTCTCGAAGAAAAAACACCGAACTACCGAACTAAGGTGGTCGATCGGACTCGCCAGGATTTTCCCATGGCCTACCGCTGCGGGACAGTGCCGGAATTTGACCGGCTTCCTTATTAAACCAATGGCATAGTTAATAATATAATAGCCATTTTCACCTTAATTCTTCAATTAAGTTGTAGATTATTAACACATCATTGTAAAGATGCGTTGAAACGATATTAATATAGGCTACTAGGCGAGTCAATAACAGCCCATTATGCAGATACTCTTGAGTTAGTATCAAAATTATGAAAATTGTTTGAAAATATTCTGAGAAAAAGGTAAAATTAGTATGAAAATTATAGGTTAATTTCTGGAGCATTATATGACTAATCACGATACAAGCAGAGAAGCTGAATCGAATAGCGACTACACCTCAGAAGATATACAAGTCCTTGAAGGGATGGAGGCTGTTCGAAAACGGCCTGGAATGTATATAGGTAGCACCGACCAAAGGGGCATGCACCACCTGATCTATGAAATTGTTGACAATGCAGTTGATGAGTTTATGGCAAAAAGGCCAAACGGTAAGCCGTATTGTACAAAAATAGAAATATATATCGATATAACAGGCAAAGTTACTGTTTCTGATAATGGCAGAGGTATTCCTCCAGATAAACATAAAGTGACAGGCCTATCTACTATTGAAACCGTTATGACGACGCTACATGCTGGAGGTAAGTTTGATTCTAAGGCTTACGCTGTATCTGGAGGTCTTCATGGAGTGGGTGCATCTGTTGTTAACGCCCTGTCAACAGAGTTAATTGTAGAAGTCAAACGAGATTCTAAGCTTTATCGGCAAACTTTCTCAAAAGGTAAAAGGCTGACTGAAGTTGAAGTTTCAAATGGATCTAATCAAGATGAGACCGGAACCTCAGTATCCTTTGTCGCCGATAAAGACATCTTTGGGACATTCGGATTTGATTTTGAAATTCTTTCGCAACGATTCAAAGAAATGGCATACCTTAACGAGCAGTTACATATCGTTTTTACTAGCGACTTACATGCAAATTTAATAGATGGAGCTAAAAAAGTTGACTATATGTTTGAAGGTGGTATTGCTCAATTCGTTGAAGACTTAACTGGTGGTCGGGCAAGATTACATTCTGAACCTATTAAGGTATCGAAAAACATTGAAGGAACCCTTGTAGAGGCAGCACTCCAATACAATGAAAGTTTTACTGAAAACGTATTGTCTTTCGCAAATTGCATAAATACTGTCGATGGAGGCACGCATTTAACTGGCCTTAGATCTGCGCTTACTAGAATCATGAACGATTATGGAAGAAAGCATAATGTTATTAAGGAAAATGAAGCCAACCTTGCCGGAGAAGATACTCGTGAAGGCCTAGCAGCAGTGATCAGCGTGAAGTTACAAGATCCACAGTTTGAAGGCCAAACCAAAGGTAAGCTGGGAAATCCAGAAATAAGGGCTCAGGTAGAAAGCGTTCTATCAGAAGAAATCTCAATATGGCTTGGGGAAAATCCTAAAGAAGCTCGTAGAATTATAGAAAAATCAATTACCTCCCAAAGAGCTCGTGAAGCTGCCCGTAAGGCTCGTGATTTAATTATACGTAAAAATGCAATGGATGGAGGCGCGTTACCTGGGAAACTAGCTGATTGCTCAGATAAAAACCCTGAGAACTGTGAACTCTATATCGTAGAGGGAGATTCAGCAGGGGGTACCGCAAAAATGGGTAGGGATCGTTTTACCCAGGCTATTTTGCCCCTTAAGGGTAAAATCCTAAATGTTGAAAAAGCAAGAGCAGATAAAATGCTAGCTCATGAAGAAATAAGAAACATTATAATTGCCGTAGGGGCAGGTATGGATGAAGACTTTGACCTACCTAAACTAAGATACCATCGAATTATTATCATGTGTGATGCAGACGTCGATGGATCGCATATAAGGACACTTCTGTTGACTTTCTTCTTTAGGCATATGCCGCAATTGATTGAAAATGGGCATTTATACATTGCACAACCGCCTCTTTACAAAATTGGATCTGGTAAATCAGCTGTTTTCGCTTATAGTGAGGGAGAGAGAGAAGGCTTAATGCTCCAGCTAAAAAGCAAGCGTAACTTAAATATTCAAAGATACAAAGGCTTAGGCGAAATGAACGCTGATCAATTATGGGACACGACAATGAACCCAGTCGAGAGAACACTGTTGCAAGTGTCTGTAGAAGATGCATATGAGGCAGATCGAGTATTTACTTTGTTAATGGGAGACATGGTAGCTCCAAGACGTGAATTTATTGAAAATAACGCTCTAAATGTTAAAAACCTGGACGTTTAAGCTGACAAGAATTTAAGCTTACTAATCATAAACATAGCCGAACTGCCAAAACTTTACGTCTTATCTATTAATTGAACGTATTTAACTTTATTAGCAATTCCCGCAAAGGATTGATTTGTAAGCAGCACTAAAGTTATTCTGACATAATGCTTATATCTGGAATACTAACTTGAACTCCAACACTTTATACAATAAATTTTTATCGGATTATCCTCTTCTATCAGCTATCGGTAATACTCCTATGGTGCATCTAAAACTTCCTAAGTTTAATGAGGATTCTTCTATTTACGTGAAATTAGAAAACGTGAACCCTGGGGGCTCAATAAAAGATCGTCCAGTTCTTAGGATGATAGCCAGCGCAATTATTGAAGGAACTTTAGATCGCTCAAAAACTATTCTGGATTCGACTTCTGGAAATGCAGGGATTGCATATGCAATGATTGGCGCAGCTACAGGATATAAAGTTGAGCTAGTGATGCCAGGCAATGCTAGTGAGGAACGGAAGAAAAGAGTGAAGGCGCATGGTGCAACGATAACTGAAACAGATCCTTTATTAGGCTATGACGAAGCAATGAGAGAGGCTAAAAGACGATATGAAGCTAACCCTGGGAAATACTTTTTCTGTAATCAATACGCCAACGATAATAACTGGCGAGCCCACTACGAAACAACTGGATCTGAAATTTTAAGCCAAGTTCCAAATATAACTCACTTCGTTGCAGGAGTTGGTACAGGCGGTACGATCACAGGTGTCGGAAGAAAACTTAAGCAGCACAATAAAAATATAAAAATAATATGCATAGAACCAGAAGATTGGCGAGGTATAGAAGGATTAAAGCCTCTTGACGAAGATAATATCGTGCCAGAAATTCTGGATGAAACAGTAATCGACCAAAAGGTGTCGATAAATCTTGATGTAGCAATCGATATGGCACATGATATAGCCGCTCAAGGTATTTTTGTAGGACAGTCCTCTGGTGCATATCTGGTGGCAGCTAATCAGATAGCTCAGAAAGAAAATAAAGCTGTTATAGTGACTATATTCAATGACTTGGGTGAACGGTACTTCAGCACTGGAATGTGGAATAGATAATACAAAAAATCGATGACCGAAAAGATAGATTCAGAAAACCAACCTCGAATAAGAATTGAAGAACTGCGTTCACAATTAAATAAACACAATATTCTCTACTATCAGGAGAATTCTCCGAATGCTTTAGATTCTGAATATGACTCTATGATGCGTGAACTAAAATCACTAGAGGAACAATATCCGCAACATGCTATTTCAGACTCTCCTACACAACTAGTTGGATCTCCTCCTTCGAAAAGGTTTAGAGCAGTAACCCATAAACTACCCATGTTAAGCTTGGCAAATGCTTTTAACCAAGATGAGTTTTTATCTTGGAAAGAAAGAGCCTCCAAGTTACTAACTAACGAACTAGACTTTGTATGCGAACTTAAATATGACGGACTCGCAATTTCAGCAATATATGAAAAGGGTAATTTTGTTCAGGGGGCAACAAGGGGGGATGGAAATAAGGGAGAAGACGTTACTGATAATCTCAGGACAATTAAACATCTACCTTTAAATCTATCAGGGAATTATCCCTCAGTTCTAGAAGTCAGAGGAGAAGTAATATTCCCAATATCGAATTTTAAAGAGTTTAATATCACTCGATCAGCTGACGGATTAAGTGAATACACAAATCCAAGAAATGCAGCCGCAGGTGCATTAAGACAACTTGACCCTGCGGAAACTGCGAAACGTCCATTAGATATATTCATATACGGAATAGGCTATGTCGAGGGTAACTTACCATGTGAAACTCAATATCAATCATTGGAATATTTGTTTGACCTAGGATTCAATATAAATGAACACAATAAACTTGTGAATTCAACAGATGGAGTTATCGAATACTATTCTGAATATGTAGAAGCACAAACAAAATTGAATTATGCCTGCGATGGCGTCGTAGCCAAAGTTAACCGTATAGATTTCCAAAAACATCTAGGCGAAATCGGCCGTGAACCCAGATGGGCAATAGCATTTAAATTTCCATCTGAACAAAAAGAAACCACTCTTTTAGATATTAAATTTAATGTGGGCAGAACAGGTAGTATAAACCCTTACGCGGTACTTAAGTCCGTTCAAATTGCAGGAGCTAATATTAAACATGCCACTTTACATAATGAAGATTACATTAGATCCAAAGATCTAAGAATTGGTGACTCAGTAATTGTTGAGCGAGCCGGTGAAGTAATTCCCCAAGTAGTCCATTCCATTCCAAGTAAACGTACAGGGATAGAAACTGAATTAAAAATGCCAACAAACTGTCCAGTTTGCAATCATGTGATTTTTTCATCAAAAGATGAAGCGCTGTCGTATTGTATAAACAGTAGCTGCCATGCCCAGATAAGTAAAATGGTTGAACATTTTGTATCTAAGGGCGCTATGGATATACAAGGGTTGGGTCCAAAACAAATACAGGTATTAATGACAGAAAAATTAATTGAAGATGTATCAGATCTTTACGACTTAAAAAATCATAAGGATAGAGCAATGGAAATTCAGAGGATCGGAGAGACTTCACTTGACAATTTATTAACAGCTATTAACGAAAGTCGACAACAACCATTGGAAAGAGTTTTAACTGCACTTGGAATTAAACACGTTGGCCCAGAAATTTCTGAACTATTATCGCAAAGATTTCAGAACATAGATTCAGTTATAGCGGCGTCAGAGATAGAAATTCAAAATGTACCTGGAATAGGCCCTAGGATATCTTCATCGATATTAAGTTACTTTGCGAATACTTCTAATATAAAACTAATTAATAAACTTAGGGTAGCTGGATTAAACCTGGAGGCTGCGAATACTTATCGACTAGAGAATCAAGTGTTTTTAAATAAAATTTTTGTAGTGACCGGTCGAATGGAAAATTTCAGCCGCACAGAAATACAAAACAGAATCAAGACTCTAGGTGGCAAAGTAACTAGTACGATTTCAAAGAAAACAGATTTTATAATTGTTGGCTCAGATCCTGGCTCAAAACTAGATCAAGCACACTTGCTTCAGATAACTACATTAAATGAGACCCAGTTTATAGGTTTAATCCAATCTTTGTTGTTAAATAATGAGCTGTAAACATCTTATGTGCTGGAGGCTGACAAATATATTTAAGTCATCTCAAAATATCTAATTTCCGGAATTTATTGAACGCTGAATTATTTCTAGAGCCTGGCCTAACCATAATCCATGGTAACAACGGAAATGGTAAAAGTAATTTACTTGAGGCAATTCACATATTGTCAGTTTGTAAATCTCAACGAGCCATTAATGATAAAGATCTAATAAGATTTAACTCTCCAGGGCATGATGCGGTAGGTCAACCCTTAGATATTCACACTAAAGTATCAGCTGATATCCGAAGATCGAATGAATCAACAAAAATCCAGTTTGACATATTCGAAATCGACAACATCATGCAGCTGAAGAATAAACAATTATACAACGGTAATGGCCCGTTAAAACAAAAATCTCTAAAGAAATTATTTCGTGTGAATGGAGTCCGCAGAAAAGTATCTGAATTTATAGGTGAAGTAAACGCGGTCTTATTTACAGTACAAGACCTTGAATTAATTTACGGCCCACCAAAAATCAGAAGAAGATATCTTGATATGTTAATTTCTCAGCATAATCGTGAATATTTAAGGGCCTTACAACGATATCAAAAAACTGTATTGCAAAGAAACCATCTGCTTAGATCTATAAAAAACGGGACTTCACAAATATCTGAATTAACACCATGGGATCAACATATAATTACAGATGGCGGATATATAGTTCATACAAGGTCAATGATAATTAAAAATTTATCTGATCTTTCTGTAAATCAACATAATTTACTATCACCTTTAAAGGAGCGTTTAAATTTAATTTATTTAACGGAAACTGGAGAGCAACTACCGGAGTCTGACCAACCTACAGTATCAGGTGTATTAAAACAAAAATTATTAGACAGCGTGAATAAAGATATAAATAAAGGGTTTACTACAGTAGGTCCGCACAGAGATGACTTTAAAATAACCATTAATGACATCGACTCTGCTCGATTTGCATCAAGGGGGCAAGCACGAATTGCCGCACTGTCATTAAAGTTAGCAGAGGCACAATACTTATCGGATGTTCGATCTGAAAACCCACTAATTTTGCTGGACGACGTGTTTTCAGAATTAGACCCAGATAGGCGCGAAATGGTTTTAAGTCTAATTACAGATTATGAACAATCGCTCATTACGACATCAGACATGGATTATATACCGAAAGCTAGTAAATCAAATGTGAAGATATTTAAAGTTTCTGAAGGCAACATTAGTTCTGTTAATTAACAATATTATCTTGCTGTAATTCCTCCATCAATTACAAATTCAGATCCTGTCATATAGCTAGATTCATCAGATGCAAGATAAAGGATCCCATATTTGATGTCATCCACTGTGCCAAGCCTCCCAACTGGAGTCAGGCTAATCAATTCCTGACGGACTTTCTCGTCGCTTAAAAGCCCTGATGCCTGAGGGGTATCTATAAATCCGGGATGGACCGAATTCACTCTGATCCTATCTTTTGAATACTGAACTGCTGCTGCTTTTGTAAAAATACGTACAGCGCCCTTGGAGGCAGAATATGAAGCCCCTCTATGTACTCCAACTAGGCCATAAACTGAAGAGATGTTTATGATTGACCCCCCTCCTGCCTGCTTCATAAAGCGGGCAGCATACTTCGTTCCCAAAAATACTCCAGTAGCATTTATCGCAATCGTTTTGTCCCATTGATCAACGGGGTAGTTTTCAACTTTCAGGTGTACCGGGCCACCTCCAATACCCGCGTTATTAACCAAAACATCGATCCTTCCATGGATTTTCGCTATTTCATTCAAGACGCTCGTCCATTCATCCTCATTTCTGACGTCTAAATGAAAATAATTAGCCTTTCCGCCTGACTTCACTATTTCCGTTGCCAATTCTTCGCCCATCTCATCTTGAATATCACACAAATACACATTCGCTTCTTCATCAGCAAAAAGCCTAGCTGTTGCTGCGCCAATTCCACTTGATGCTCCCGTGATAATTGTTACTTTGTTTTGTAATCTTTTCATAGAAATGAGTGTAAGTTTCAAACGTTTTTATGTCAATTCCATAGACAAACATTTGGATTTTACGAACAATATCATCTCCATATTAGAAAATTTGTAAAAATATTGATTTTTCAACTTATTGAAAGAATCTTTTTCATGTCATTTACTTTCGATCAGTCTACACAGTCGTTAAAAAGCTAAAAGTATGAAAATCTTATTCAGAAACCATACGATTCTAATACGAAATTAGTATGATTCTTTTGAGAGATTCGTGGAGTTTATGCTAAAATACCTCCGTGCTCGCCTATGCGTAGGCGCTCTCAGGTGCAATAATACCTGTAATATGATACCGTTTCGTGATCGATATGGCGTCATATTGGCATGTCGAAACAGGGGGTTTTTAGCAATATGTCCATAAATAGACCTGCGACCAAGGTCGCAGTTTTCCTATTCCTAGTGCTTAGCTTGGTCTTTACGACCAGCATAGTTCTTGCTGAAGAGGCATCAAGTTTGCCTACAAGGACTGCTGTAATTTCAGACACTAATTTGCCTGGAGATACACTGACCATAACAATGGAGCAAGTGGCTGCACAAGAGACTGGAAAACAATTAGAAGGATGGCTTATCAGTGATGATGGTTCTACACTATTAAACGTCGGTATTTTGAGCATAGAAAGTGGCGATATAAGCCATACCTATACATCTAAATCTGGCGAGAATCTTGTAGCTGGGTACAATAAATTTGTTGTAACCGTCGAGCCATCTGGAATTCCAGATACAGAAAGTTCAGGCATTTATGCTTACAGTCACCGGGTTCCCCTGGACGTGATTACTCATGTCCGCCATTTACTAGTTGAATGGCCTAGTGGATCAGAAACCGGAATTATAACGGACTTACAAAGTTCTTTATCCACAGCAATAGGACACCTTAATAAAGCTATGGACTCAAGCACTTTAGAAGATGTAACAAGTAACGCTAACAGTGCTAAAGATGCGATTGATTCCGTGCTAACCAATTCTGCTAGCCTTAATCACGCTGCGCTCGCTGCATCGCAAGCGCCAAGTGACACTACGGTATCGGAAAATGCTGCAAATGTAGCAAGTACTCAAAACAACATCGATGCATGGGCTGCTGCTGCTTCAACGCAAATTGATTTTGCTACAACTAAAACAACTGCCCAATCTGTCAAAATTCAACTAACCTCTGCGCTAGGTTATTTGGAAAGCGCATTAAATGGTGTTGACGCAAATGCCGATGGTACTATCGCAGCAGTTGCAAATGAAGGTGGTGCTAACCAGGCCTATACAGCTGCTCAGGCTATGGCAACATATTCTTTGAGTGAAGGAGAGCTTGCCGCATCAAGCGCTGGTCTCGGCTTAGGTCTACCAAGCACAGGAGATACTTATATATCTTACCTTTTAAGTTATCACTCTATAAGTTTAGGTTTAGTCTTTGCATTATTTATGGTGATCGGTGGCGGAGCGATAGTCATGAGAACTAGGAGAGCAGATTATCTTGCATAATTAAGCAATTTAAACTAAGTAGAAATATTTATATTGACTAATTATAAAGATCCCGCCGTATTTGGCGGGATCTTTTATTTTTAAGCAGGTGGATATCATATGAGTTATTTAATTGCTAGAATATGCGATATTTGTGGTTCTAAACTATTAGGCATTCATTGTAAATTGCGTTGCTTCAATTGTGGATATATCCGAGACTGTTCAGATCCGTAAATATAAATCTGATTCAAACTTATTTTAAAATACTATGGTGGTTTGTAAAAAATGAAATACATATATATATATACGATGATACTTCTTGCATTAACTCTTACCTTTGGCTGTTCAAAGCAGGAAATAATAAAACCTGAAGTTGATGCTCAAGTTGTTGAATTGACTGTTTCTCAAGTAATTAGCAACTCAGGTGAGTACATGACTACCTTAACCTCTTTTCGGTTTAAAATGACTCACGAAATAGGTGCGACGGAGTTCCTCCCTGGGTTAGACGTGGAAGAGGTTTCGGGTGACGTCCAGCCACCTGACTTGCTGGAAGCAGAATTCATAGGCATGTTCGGTGCTTTTCCTATAAGATCAATGTTGGTAGCAATTGGTAAAGATAACTACCTTACAAACCCATTAACAGGCGTTTGGGAACAAATTGAACCAACTGTTAATCTAGGAGGGTTTTTCAATTCCAGCGAAGGAATGGCTTCTTTATTAGAGAAAATGACTGATTCAAAATTCCTGACTGACCAAACTCTAGATTCATCTAATTATGAAATAAGGGGCGAATTAGCAACTGCTTATTTAGGCTCACTTTTAGGTGAAACCCTTGAGGCTGAGAATGTAGTGGTCGAAGCCACTATTAGCAAAACAAACTTTGCATTAAGTAAGATAAAATTTATTGGAAAAGCGAAGGAATCCGATATCGATGGTACTATTAGGCTCGTTACAATGAGTAAATTCAATGTTCCCGTTGAAATAGAAGTGCCATCAGTAGCTGACGCCGAATAAATCAAATATTTTGATCGAATCACAAAATAACCATAAAACTGGCGGGCAAAACTCCAGGCGGGTATCCCCGTATCTTGCATTAATACCGGTTGCGTTTGGCGTTTTTGTAGCCGCGGATGATCAAACAGTTATGGTAACCGTGCTAACTGAAATCATGATTGATTTTCGTGTTCCCATAACTAAGTTAGATACAGCATCATGGACTATTACTGCATATCTTCTTGGATACGTTGCTGCAATGCCATTAATAGGTAGAATGTCTGATGCTTGGGGACATCGACGTGTGTTTAGTGTCGCTATGGTTATTTTTATGATCTTCTCAGCTTTTGCAGCTATGGCTAAAAGCATGGAATGGTTAATAGCTATTAGAGTGTTTCAAGCTATGGCGGCTGGAGCAATGCTACCTGTTGCAATAGCCATAGTAGGCGATCTTTTCCCATCAGGGAAAAGAGGCCTTGCTTTGGGACTCATTATTGGTGCCGCTGAAGCAGGTGGAGTAATCGGCCCTTTATGGGGAGGTCTGGTAGCAAGATACCTAACTTGGCCTTGGGTCTTTTGGATGAACATTCCTTTAGGGATTATGACTCTGATTCCCTTATTTATGTTTTTAAAACCTAGCCCTAAATTTAAATCTAAAGTGGATTATATGGGCGGCATATTGATAGCCCTCTCATTAGCCGCACTGACTTTAGCTCTATCACGAATAGATCGTCCAGACCTCATCTTAGTTCTACTGTTTATACTGACTGCAGTATTTTTAATTGGCTTTATAGTGCGTCAAAAAACAGCTGATGAGCCATTATTGCCCAACTCAATGTTTGCTAGTCCCACAATCGTAGCGGCCAATCTCTCTCATTTACTGGTTGGCTGTGCTCTTATAATTGGAATGGTAACAATTCCATTCATGACAACCACAGTTATGGCTCAGGAACCTTTAGAAGGCGGTTTAAGGTTGATGCGAATGACTATTGCTATGCCAATAGGGGCAATACTTGGTGGAATTGCATGTCAGAAAATGGATTTCCGAATTCCTGCGTTGCTTGGATTAATCCTAACAATTTGGGGGTATTATGAAATGTCTGGGTGGTCACTATCGATATCAGATCCTGTAATGTCGATCCCTCTTGTAGTTACTGGTTTTGGCTTCGGAATTCTCATATCACCTATTGCCTTAGCTGCTACTGAACCTGTTAGCCATGGAGATAGGGGAGCTGCTGCTGGAGTTGTAACAGCCATGCGACTTGTTGGCATGACTTTGGGGCTTGCTGCAATCACATCTTGGGGTTCACAAAGGTTTTTTACGCTGGTCTCAGGTTTACCGTTACCTATACCAGCTCAAGGTGAATCGTCCGACGTATCACTAGCAAACATAGAAGCCTACTCTGGAGAGGTAATGGATATCGGAATGAACTTATTTACGGAGTTCTTCATTATTGCTGTTGTAGCCGCTACAATAGCTTTAATCCCAACAATTTTTATGGCGTGGAACCATAAAAAACATTTAGATGCAGAAAACTCTGCAAGTGTAACAGGATCTTATAATTCTCCCTCAGAGAGTTAACTTAATTACAGTTCTATACTTTGGAATGTAATGGTGTGGCTATAGATGTTCCATCTGGTAATTCTTCAATTTTGAAATCCCCAAACAGTAAAGGAGCTTCCTCTACTAACAAATTTAATATCTGTATAGCCATTCGCCTAATTTCCCAATCAGCGTAAGGAGTAGAACGCATTTCGATAAAATGCCTCCAAGCTCGCACATTTGCAGTAACAAATAACTTTGTCTCAGTAGCATTGGGCAACACCGAGCGAGCAGCTTGGCGTATTGCTTTACGTCTATCCGTCTTTTTCTCGAATAAGCTTTCTTCTAATGACTCTTCTAATGAATTTACGAGTTCCTCATAACTGGTTGCTGCATTTTCCATAGCTTTATTAAACACTTCGTTCACTTTATTATTGCTTGAAGTTTCATTTACTAAAGCCGGAGGTATAACAAAAGACGCTCCAGATTCATCGACATACCTTTGGGAACGTTGGCTATACGCAAACCCTGCTCTATGCCTAATCAATTCATGAGTTAAACTCCGTGATATTCCTGTAATAACAAATCCAAAGTTAACATGTTCTAGCACGCTTCCATCTTTACGGTACAAAAGGTTGTTTATAAAGTCAGCTATATCCTTTCTACCACGGCCGTAACTCATGTAGCACATCCGGGCTGAAATCTCTACAACTGCAGCAGATTCATCTTTTCCCGCTCTAATACTATCTGGTATTGGAGGTACCCCTTGATCAGCTAAAAACTCAGCCACTTGATCCCAATCAACCGACGTACGAGTAGTAAGATATATTTTTGGATGTTTTAACATGTCTATTTTTTTATTCATGTTCTATATCAATAATTGATATGGATTTTCTAATATCATTTTGACTTCATTAATAAACAAAGCTGCTTCTGCCCCATCAACTATTCTATGGTCACCCGATATTGTTGCAGTCATTATATTCGCTATCACAATATTCCCCTCAACGGCAATAGGCGTCTCAGTTGCCCTACCCACAGCAAGCATCGCCGATTGAGGAGGATGAATTATGCCTACAAAAGATTTGATATTAAACATTCCAAGATTACTTACAGAAAAAGTGCCCCTGGCATATTCATCTGTAGTGATTGTTCCTTCATTAGATCTTTGTACTAAATCTTTACTGGCAATGCAAATCTCTTTTAATGATTTATTTTGAATCCCCATGATAGCTGGCACAATTAAACCGGCTTCTTGAGAAATGGCAATGCCTATATTGATCTTTGAATGAGTAACTATACCTTTATCCGAAAATGACGAGTTGAACTTAGGATATTTAATCAAAGGATTCACACATGCTTTTAATATTAAATCATTGAGTGAAACTTCCAGGCCCTGATACTCTTCACTCTTATTGAGCTGTCCACGCATCTCTATCGCGTTAGTCATATTAATATCTACAGATATATAGAAATGTGGTATCTCAGTCTTACTTCTAACGGTAACCCTAGCAATCTGCTGACGCATTTTTGTCAGAGCGGAAGTCTCTTCATTTATTGATTCATCTGATTGAACTGTTTCACTTGGTTCACGAATTACTGGAGCTATATTTTGTACATTGGAACTAGAAGGCACATACGACTCAACATCTTCACGGCTTATACGTCCAGCCGGGCCAGTCCCTGTAATATCACTTAAGTTATACCCTTTTTCTTTAGCTAATTTTCTGGCAACTGGAGACGCCTTTACTGGAACTTTATCAAACTTATTATTTAGATCAGTCGTATTCTCCGTAAATAGAATCGGTTCTTCTACTTGTTCTTCCACTTCAGCGTCCTGTTTCTTTATTTGTGCTTCTTCCGCAACATTTTCAGATTCTCTGGCAACGATTTCATCTTTAGAACCGACTAAAGCTATAACGGTACCTACTGGAACTGTATCCCCTTCTTTTACCAAAATCTGCGTAATAAAACCATCAAGATAAGATTGGAATTCTACAACTGCTTTATCTGTTTCAATCTCGGCTACAATTTCATTTTTATCTACATGGCTCCCAGTTTCAATTAACCATCTAACTATAGTGCCTTCCTTCATGTCGTAACCCATTTGAGGCATTTTTAATTCAACAGACATAAGACTAAACTCCAATTAACATTTTTAATCAAATTTCAAACATCGCTTTGATTTTATTAACCACCTTACTGGAATCTGGGATTACATTGGATTCAAGGTTCCGACTATAAGGTATTGGTACTTCCTCTGCTGCAATTCGAATTATAGGAGATTCGATGAAGTCAAAGGCGTTTTCATGCAAACTACTACTAATTTCAGCTCCAAATCCTCCGGTCTTCCAGTTTTCTTCAACAACTACAGCTCTACCTGTTTTCATGAGAGATTTCGCCGAGGTCTCAGTGTCTAAAGGTCTTAGAGACCTTAAATCTATCACCTCTGCTTCGATGCCATATTTAGATAATTCATCTGCAGCTTCTAAACACACTCTTACCATTGCAGAATACGTAACTATAGTAACGTCTTTACCTTCTCTACATACTACTGACTTTCCTACAGGCACTGTGTAATATTCTTCCGGCACCTCGGCTATTTCAGAATATAATAAACAGTGCTCAACATAAATCACAGGGTCTCTGGATTCTAAACAAGAACGTAACAATCCAAGAGCATCATATGGGTTCGACGGAGTCACAACTATAAGTCCTGGAACGTTTGCATACCACCCTTCAAGGCTTTGTGAATGAGTCGCTGCTAAGCCACCTCCGCCTCCAGTAACCGTTCGTAAAATAAACGGAGCACTGAGCTGGCCATTTGACATATGACGAATTTTTGCTCCGTGATTAACAATTTGATCCATAGCAAGTAAGGTGAAATTAATAGTCATTATTTCTACAATTGGACGAAGGCCTACCATAGAAGATCCAATAGCAGTTCCAGCAATTACTGACTCAGCAATAGGCATATCCCTTACTCTTTTTTCCCCAAACTTGTCTAACAACCCCTTAGTCACAGCATAAGCTCCTCCATATTCACCGATGTCTTCCCCTAAAAGAAAAACATTTTCATCAGAAGATAGGGCTTCTTCTAATCCTTTAGATATGGCTGCTCTTAGTGTTAATTTACTCATATACATCTCTATACATTGATTCGATTTCTGGTTCTTGACTTTGCTTGGCAAATTCAACTGCATCTTTGATAATTTCTTTGACTCTCTCATCTACCACAGCTATATCATCTGGGCCAAAGATATTTTGGCTCAAAGAATAATTAACAAAACGACTAATTGGGTCTCTTGTCTTCCAGTCGCCTAATTCTTTAACATTTCTATAGGTTTGTGGGTCAGCCATTGAATGACCCACAAACCTGTATGTGTTAGCCTCAATTAATGTTGGACCTGCACCGGATCGAGTTCTTTCAATTGCCGATCTAGTTGTTGAAATAACTTTCAAGACATCCATGCCATCTACCTGCACTGCTGGAATGCCATATTCATCAGCAGACAAATAAAGGTTATGGCCAGTCGCATGAGTCTTATCTATGTGGCTCCCCATTCCATAAAGATTATTCTCTAATATAAAAATTACCGGCAATTTCCATAATGATGCCAAGTTGAGAGATTCATGAAAATATCCTTCATTTACAGCTCCATCTCCCAAAAAACACATCACCACTTTACCATTATTTTGATAATCTATAGCTGTCCCAATACCTACCGCAATTGGTAACTGTCCTCCAACTATCGCATAACCACCCATAAAGCCTTTTGATACGTCAAATAAGTGCATTGATCCACCTCTACCACCGCTCACTCCCGTAGATTTCCCCATTAGTTCAGCCATTATTGCCTTGGGGTCCATTTTTCGAGCTAATGCATGTCCATGATCACGATAATGGCTAACAATATAATCGTCTTCATCCAATTCTGAGATGGTACCGACAGCAACAGCTTCTTCCCCTATATACAAGTGCAAAAAACCTCTAATAAATCCCTGCATATATTGAGTAGAACATTCTTCTTCAAAATGTCTTATTAGAGTCAATGATTCATATATATCTAAAGCATTTTGTTTATCTAAACTTATAGGCATATTTGCTAACTCTCCAAAAGTTTAATCCGTATGTTTTACATATGAATAGCTAAATTTTCAGTTGCCAATCCAGCTTCTTTGAGACATTCAGAAATTGTTGGATGAGGATGCACTAATGACCCCAATTCACTTGTGGTGCCCTCTAACATCTTTGTCATTCCAGCTTCTCCTAGAAGTTCCGTTACTTCAGCGCCTATCATATGCACTCCCAATATATCACCAATTTCCGCGCCTGCTACTACTTTAATGAATCCTTCTGTCTCAGATAAAGCTAAAGCTTTGCCAGATGCAGATAGTGGAAACTTACCTATTTTAACCTCGATTCCCTTCGCTTTAGCCTGAGCTTCAGTTAAACCAAAACTGGCTACTTGAGGCTTACAGTATACTGCGCGGGGCATCAGAGAATAATCTAATGTAGCATGATCCAAACCAGCTATATTTTCTATAGCTATAATCGCTTGCTCAGAAGCCACGTGAGCCAGCAATAATTTACCAGTAATATCACCTATAGCATAAATGCCGTCAACATTCGTTTTCATCTGATCATCAATTGTAATGAATCCATTTTCCGTATCTACTTTTGTCTGCTCTAATCCAATCTGGTCAGAATTTGGCTGTACTCCAACCGCTACCAATATTTTTTCACACTCAATTTTCAATTCTTCTGATTCAGTTTTTACTGCAACAAGTGCGGTTCCATTATCATTAGAAATACTTTGCACTTGGGAAGACGTCAGTATTGAAATCCCTGTTTTTGCAAACGAGCGTGTCAATTGCACACTTACATCTTGATCTTCCTGAGGAAGAATGCGATCCATCATTTCCACAATCGTAACTTCAACTCCGTAGGAGCGATATAAATAAGCAAATTCTGCTCCAGTAGCGCCTCCTCCAATAATCACAATACTTTTAGGCAATGTTTTGAGTTCCAAGGCATGTCTGCTTGTAATCACTACATCTCCATCAATATTTATTGATGGTAAATCTCTTTGCCTGGCCCCGGTAGCAACTACTACATTATCTGTTTCAAGTTTCGTATGCCCAGGTTCAACGACTAACGTGTTTTCGGTTAAAAATAAACCAGAACCTTCATACAAATCTACATTGTTTTTTTTAAGAAGATGCCCTATTCCTCGTGTTAATTTCCCAACAACTTCTCTGCTACGCGTTATAGCTTTTGAAAAATCTGCTTCTACCCCAGATACTTTAATGCCAAACTTGTCAGCTTCATTTATTAAGTTTAAAACTTCAGCGTTACGAAGCAATGATTTACTTGGAATACAGCCCCAATTCAGGCATATCCCGCCTAATTCAGACCTTTCGATGAGGGCAGTTTTCATGCCCAATTGACCAGCCCTTATAGCTGCAACATAACCACCAGGGCCACTACCCATAATTACCACATCATACTTAGAAATTTGATTATCCAAAATATAACCTTTATTTAAATAATAAAGGGGTAATTGTAACACCTTGGTTAGATTTATCGATGTTGAAAACTTGCACTTGCAAAATAGTGTATCGAAAATGGATACTTAAGTGTTAAATTAATGGACACTTAAGATCAAAAAGGAAGGGATTGTTAATTGACACTGCCAGAAAATCAAACACCTCATTTATCAATCACTGACATACCTGGGATAAAGGTTGGCCACTACACGGATCTTGATTCAATTACAGGTTGTACAGCTGTGCTATGTGAAGCAGGGGCAGTAGGGGGTGTAGATGTTCGGGGAGGCGCTCCAGGGTCGAGGGAAACCGACGTACTTGACCCGACGACAAGTGTTCCTCTAATCCATGGTGTTGTGCTCAGTGGTGGCAGTGCATTTGGCCTTCAATCGATTGACGGAGCAATCCAATATTTAAAAACTCGTGGCATAGGTCACCAAGCTGGAAATTCATTAATACCTATCGTTGCTGGCTCAATCTTATTTGATTTAAGTATCGGACTTGATAAGTTTCCTAATCTTGAATCAGGGTACGAGGCATGTTTAGCAGCAAATAATAAACACATTCAGGAAGGTACAGTAGGGGCAGGAACCGGTGCCACTGTGGCGAAATTAATGGGAATGGAACGAGCAATAAAAGGCGGCATAGGCACCTATGGAATAACATTGGGCGATGGATCCAAGGTTGCTGCTATAGTGGCAACAAATGCAATCGGAGGAGTATTCGATTATAAAACTGGCAACTTAATTGCAGGACCACTTGACCAAAATCACACAGGAATGCTTAACCCTATGGAATGTATATTAGATACCAATTGGGCTCCCCCAAGACAAGTAGAAAGCAACACTACAATTGGCGTAGTTGCTACAGACGTCGAATTAACTAAATCTCAAGCAAAAAAACTATCAGCAGCAGCACATGATGGATTAGCTTTAGCAGTAAGACCATCACATACTAGTCATGATGGAGACACTTTTTTTTGCCTATCTACCGGTAAAAGCAACGTAAGTGCTGATATGGATCGTTTAATTGCTGCAGCATCCGTTTGTGTTGCCGAATCAATCTTAAGGTCAGTTAAATTAGCATCAACAATCGGTAATATAAATTCTATAGACAATTTAAGAACAACTAACTAGCTTTAAGGAGATTAAATGGATTTTGATAAATCAACTAAAATTGCTTTCATTGGGTGTGGAGCTGTTGGTAAAACGTTGGCAGTAGCCCTATTTAGGGCAGGGTATTCTGTGGTTGCAGCATCAAGCAGGACATATAGTTCTGCAAAAGCTTTAGCAAGTCTTATTAATGGCTGCGTATCCTACGAGTCAATTTCTGAAGCAGCGCTTCAGGCAGATTTAATTTTTATTACTACGTTCGATAGTGCAATAGAGCCTGTAGTTAATTCAATAAAATGGTCATCTAACCAAGCTGTAGTGCATTGTTCTGGTGTTAGTTCGCTAGATATTTTAAAAGATGCGAAGAGGCAAGGTGTATTCACTGGAAGTTTCCACCCTCTTCAAGCTTTTGCAGGTGTTGATGACGCATTAGCTGCTTTGCCCGGATCGACTTTTGGTATTGAAGGAGAAGGTAGGTTAAAAGACTATTTAACGCAACTTGCGCTAGATCTGGGCGGAAGGCCAATATTCCTACAGTCATCTGATAAACCTCTGTATCACGCATCGGCAGTGACCCTTGGAGGAGTATTAATGGGTCAAATAGCAGTAATTGCTCAAATCTGGCAAGATAGGCTTGGAGTAGAAAGAAATGAAGCTCTCAAAACCTTAATTCCTATGATTAGAGGAGTAGCAGATGCATTAGAAGCTAATGGCATTCCAGATGGAATCGCTGGCCCATATGTTAGAGGTGATGTAGATACAATAAAGAAACACCTTGAAGCCATGAAAAGTGTAGGAATACAAGAAATGCAAATGTACGCAACTGCTGCGTTAGCCGGCATTAAGTTTGCTGCTGAAAGAGGCGTGTGTAAAACTGAAGATGTAACAGTAATGAAAAATTTACTAAATACATATATAAATAAATATCCAATATAATTAAATATAATTAGTTAACGCGTCGGCCCTCACTCGGGCATATTGAGGAGGTACCAAATGAAAACTAGTATTCATAAACTTTCTAAAATGAAGGAACATGATGAACCAATAGCTATGGTTACAGCATACGATTTCACTTCTGCCAGAATAATAGATGACATAGGATTTGATGCAATTCTTGTCGGGGATTCTTTAAGTCAAATCATGTTGGGCAATGACACAACTATTCCTTTAACAATAGATGAAGCTCTGATGCACACAAGGTCGGTAGTCAGAGGAGCTAAAAGCACTCATGTTGTAGCAGACATGCCATTTCTTAGCTACAATTCTAGTATCGATAGGTCTATTCTAAACGCTGGCAGGTTTTTAAAAGAAGCCGGAGCACAAAGCGTTAAGCTTGAAGGCGGTCATCACATATGTGAAACCGTGAAACTCTTAGTGTCTTGCGGAATTCCCGTAATGGGACATATCGGACTTACCCCACAATCAATTAATCAAATTGGCGGACATAAGGTACAGGGTAAATCGAAAAAACAAGCAGATAGGCTAATTGATGAAGCAATAGCATTAGAACATGCTGGAGCATATGCAATCGTATTAGAATTAATTCCCACAGAGGTGTCAAAACAAATAACCTCTAAATTAAAAATACCCACAATAGGAATTGGCGCCGGAATTGATTGCGATGGCCAGATACAGGTAATGCATGACATTTTGGGATTATTCGAATTGTTCACTCCAAAACACACCAAACAATACGTTAATCTGGCCGAACAAACCCGTAACGGATTGAAAGAATATTTAAATGAAGTAAAGGGTAAAACATTTCCAAATAATTCTCATAGTTTTTCTGTCCAATATGATAGTTAATAATGAAAATAACAAAAACAGTTTGTGAATTCAGGAATTTACTATCTAATGCTACTAGCCCTATCGGGTTAGTAGCAACGATGGGGGCGTTACACGAAGGTCATGTTGCTTTATTAAAAGAAGCCAGGGCAAATTGCGGCACAGTTGTTGCTTCTATATTTATTAACCCAACTCAATTTAATGTTAAAAACGATTATTTAAATTATCCTAAAAACCTATCTCAAGACATAGAAATTATGGAAGATAATGGAGTTGACCTCATTTTTAATCCTGACCTAGAGGAAATGTATCCTCAATCATATACAACAACTGTAAATGTTAAAGACTTAAGCAGCCGACTAGAAGGCGCTTCTAGGCCAGGCCATTTGGATAGTGTAGCCACTATAGTTATCAAGTTAATTAACATCTGCCAACCAGACTTTGTATATTTTGGGCAAAAGGATATCCAGCAGTTGTTGATGATTAAGCGTATGATTATAGATCTTAATATACAAACTAGACTGGTGTCAGTAGATACCTGTCGAGACGCAGATGGCCTCGCTAAATCTAGCAGGAATATTCACTTAACTGAACTACAGAAACAGTCTGCCGTAGGTTTATTTTCTGCATTACAAGTAGCTCGTGAATTAAGATTAAATGGAGAACAGTCTACAGGTCAAATTAAAGCTGAAATGAAACGTGTCTTGATTCAGCACAAACTGAACGTAGACTACCTGGCAATCTGTGACCCTGAATCACTAAGTGAAATTGAATATATTAATGGTCCCGCAATAGCCCTAATAGCAGCTTATTGTGGAAATACAAGACTCATAGACAACACATTAATCTAGATTTATTAATTGATTCCACTATTTCCAACACATCCCCCCAGTGTCTGTTAGTTATACGATAAACAAAATAAGTATTCCCTTACGATTAATTTAAATTTTCTGTACCTCGGTTAAATTCTAGATAAAATATACTAGATCATTAAATCAAAGGGAGTTAACTCATGGAAAAACGTCGGCTAGGAAGAACAGGTCATGAGAGTACCGTAGTTACTTTTGGTTCATATTCAATAGGTGAATTAACCCAGAAATACGCAGATGATGTCATCCAGTTATGTTTAGATCATGAAGTAAACCACATAGATATTGCTCCCGGTTATTCAAATGCTATGGAAAGAATTGCTCCATGGATGCCAGATCTGCAGAAAAAAATGTTTTTGGGTTCCAAAACCCCCATGAGGACAAGGGATGAAGCCTGGAGAAATATAGAAGACATAATGAAAAGGATGAAAGTGGAAACCTTTGATCTTTTTCAGTTGCACTCAGTGATAGATCTCGAAACTCTAGATCTTGTAATGAGCCCCGATGGAGCTCTACAAGCTTTGATTGAAATGAAAGAACAAGGACTTACAAAATGGCTCGGTATAACCGGTCATGGTCCGACAGTTCCAAAAACTCATCTCGAAGCTATAAAAAGGTTCGATTTTGATACAATTATGTTCCCCGTCAACGCTACCATGTATTCAAATACCGAATACCGAAATGAAGCAGAGAAATTAATATCTATCTGTCATAGCAAAGATATTGGTATCCAGGCCATAAAAATGATTGCTAGGGGCGGATGGGGTGATTCTGTTCCAGATTTAGGAACCTGGTACGACCCTCACAGAGACCAGAAATCAATTGACAATGCCCTATGGTGGCAGCTATCTCAGTCTATCCATACCGCCCCGAGTTGTGGTGAGCCGTCTCTTTTACCTATGGTTTTAGATGCGGCAGAAAGATATAGGGGTTTGAGCTTAGATCAACAGGAGAATATTGTCACCTCACAAGTACCTCATAAAACGGAGCCTAAACTCGCGATTATCTGATGGGCTATGGGTATCTTTAATTTCGCGAACCAGACACAAATTACCATCCATAAAACACTACTTTTAATGGTATTACTGACAACTATTGTAGTGGACATATATCCGACTTCATATCTACCTCTAATATTGAGTTAGATAGTAAAGATGAGTTGATCCTCAATGCTCAGCCATGCATGTTCTCTGATGTTACTGTCTGTAAGATAGTTTATTTTATAATTTAATAAGGTGATCTAAACCAATTCAGATATAGATTCCACCACTAAATCTGGAGAATATCCTTTGTGTGATTTAAGTCCAATTTTATTTGTGTCTACCCAAATACCGTAGATACCTAACTTCATTGGAGCTATAACATCAAACTCTATATGATCCCCTGCCATCCAAGTTTCCTCAGGAGCTACATTAAGCTCTTTTAGAGCATTCAAATAAGCTTCTGGATCTGGTTTACCTAAACCAAATTCGCCTTCAATCTGTATGTGGTCCATTAGATTTTGCAATTCTAGGATTTGTACTTTTTTAGCCTGTATTTGAGCATTTCCATTTGTAATCAACGCAAGTTTAACGCCGGCTAACTTTAATTCTTTTATAGTGTCAATTGCTTTTGGCAATGGCTTTAAAATTTCCCATCTCATATTGTCCCACTTATGAGACATTGACTCGATTATTGCTGAATCTTTGATGCCAAGCGTCTCTAATCCACCTTTAATAGTTTCTAAAAGAGCTTGTTCCGGGTTCAATCTTCCAGATTGATTACGATTTTCATCAGACCAAAACCACAAACGAAAATTGCTGATTGATCTCACAATATCTTCTGGACTTATATCTGGATGACCATTTTGTTGAAATATATAAGCATATTCTTCTGACAATAATTTCCAGCAGGTATTAGAGCATTCAGTCGTTCCCAAAATCGTATCGTCAAGATCAAAAAATGCTGCGTTTGGAAGTTTCATTTTCATTCTAGGTCTTAACTTCATCGATTAGATTGATATTGAAAAACATTGATTTTAAGTTTCGCATTTGGAAACGTTATTTCCAGTAGATGGAAAAAGTTTTCTAATGACGTCAAATGGGTATATACCAGTGTAGTGCGCGTCGCTCCACAGAAATTGTATTGCATAGTTACCCACCAAAATATAATCTTCCGCTCTTATATCAATAGGTACAGATGCTGGATCCAGGATTTGCCGCTTACTCCATTCTTCAACACATTCCGCACATCCACAGTTAAGACGCATATCTCTTGCATTGTATTTAGACGCCTCTCCATCACTCCACTCGATTTCTATTGTGCTTCCGTTTAAGGCTACACTTTTTGCTTTAATGTCTTTATACATGACTTTATTGATAATATTATCTATTAATAATCATTTAACTTCACCCTTCTACCTTGCGGTTTTAGGAAATTGTGACTTATTATCCGGCCTTAAGGAAAATTGTTTGATGAAAAATTTATTGTCTATATCTGATTTAACTAATAATCAGATCAAAAATCTTATATTACTAGCCAAAGATCTTAAGGCAGGTAAGAAGATTTCTGAACACTCGCTTAAAAATAAATCCTTGGCTTTGTTGTTTGAAAAGCCTTCGCTTCGAACTCGAGCTAGTTTTGAACTTGGAATAAAGCAATTAGGAGGTAATTGTGTTTATCTAGATAATAATAATATTGGCATGGGAAACCGAGAACCTGTAAAAGATATAGCAAATGTTTTAGATAGATGGTTCGATGGGATAATTGCTCGAGTATTCGATCATGAAACACTTACACTACTTGAGGAGAGTTGTTCTATTCCCATAATAAATGCTCTATCTGATATAGAACATCCTTGCCAAGCATTATCCGACATGTTAACAATAGACGAAAAGTTAGGTCATATTGAAAATACTAAGATTGTTTTTATCGGAGATGGTAACAATGTGGCAATAAGCTTGGCATTATGTGCAGCTGCACTTGGGGTAAACTTTACAATGTGTAGTCCAGAAAAGTATAAAATTGATGGTGCCATCTGGAAAACAGCACTCGCACAAGCACAAAAGACTGGATCTAATCTCGAATGGAACCAAAACCCACATGCTGCTGTCGAAAAGGCAGATGTAATTTATACAGATGTTTGGGTTAGTATGGGCGATGAAGATCAATCAAAACAAAGAATACAAGACTTTGGGGGATATCAAGTCACTCCAGAAATAATAAACTTGGCAAAAAATGAAGCGATATTTATGCATGACATGCCGGCCCACGACGGCGAGGAGATATCTTCAGGGCTGTTATATCATCCACAATCCGTTGTATTCGATCAGGCAGAAAATAGACTTCATATGCAAAAAGCAATCCTGTCAAGCTTATTAAAATAGGTAATAAGTAAATGAAAAATCATGCTATCCCTTTAGTGGCTATCGTTGGTCGTCCAAATGTTGGTAAATCAACTATATTTAACAGAATTATTGGTGACAGGCAGGCGATAGTATCCGATATTGCCGGAACAACGCGTGACCGCCTAATTACTCAAACGGAATGGGCGGACACAACATTCTTGCTAGTTGATACCGGCGGTCTTGAATCCGCCAATACCAACTTATCTACTCCATCTGAGATATTAGATAAAGTGCAATCGCAAGTTGACGTAGCTATTTCAGATGCGGATGTAATTATATTCGCCACAGATGCAAATACAGGCATTACTCCTGATGACGTAGAAGTTGCTCAAAAACTTAGAGTCGCAGGGAATCAAGTAGTGTTGGCGGTTAATAAAGCAGATAACTTTCAAAGGGAAGCTAATACGGCTGAATTTTATAAACTTGGATTGGGAGATCCTATACCCATTAGTGCGTACCACAACCATGGAGTTGACAACTTAATGCTTTCCGTAATTGAACGGCTGCCCAATAACGATTTAAATAATGAATTTGAGTCAGACGTACGTTTGGCCATAATTGGAAGAGCAAATGTTGGAAAATCGCAAATGTTAAATTCATTAACGGGTGATAATCGCTCGATTGTTAGTCACGTGCCTGGAACAACTAGAGACGCTATAGATAGCTCAATTAGCCATAAAGATAAATCTATACTGCTAATTGATACTGCCGGTATAAGACGTAGGGGAAGTGTCGAACCTGGAATAGAGAATTACAGCGTAATTAGATCAATAAGAGCTGTGGATCGCTCAGAAGTATGTTTATTAGTATTAGATGCATCAGAATTAGCTACAAGTCAAGATTCACACGTTGCCAGTTATTTACTACAGGCATACAGGGGGATTGTAATTGTGGTTAACAAATGGGATCTATCTAAAAGCCAAGGAATGTCAAAAGATGACGCAAAAAAGATTATTAGAGAAAAAATGAAGTTTATTCATTTTGTACCGATACAGTTTACTTCCGCTTTAAACAAAACTGGCCTCGATTCAATGCTAGATACAGTATTTAAAGTACATGCACAATGGAGTCAAAGTCTGCCAAGATATGATTTACGAAGAACTGTACTTAATGCAGTTGCCGATCACCCCCCAGCATCAAATCCAAGACATGGATTGAAGGTATTTGGAGTAACTCAAGATATTTGTGGCCCACCAGGATTTACTTTTTATGTAAATAAAAGTGACTTAGTTCATTTCTCATATCGCAGGTACTTAGAAAACAGTATAAGGAAAGCCTATGGTTTTGAAGGAGCTCCTTTAAAAATGCGATTTAAAGGAAGAGGAGAGCAGTAATGGACTATTTGGTTTTTATCGTAGTTGGATATGTTCTTGGATCTATTCCTTTTGGCCTTATAGCAACAAAATTAATTACTAAAGTGGACGTTCGAGATAGCGGTAGTGGAAAAACAGGTATGACCAACGTGATACGTGTTTCTGGAAAAAAAGTAGGTCTCACCGTGCTAATTCTAGACATGTCTAAGGCTGTAATTGCGATA
>Ga0209402_10000040_pt1 | contig 143949 bp, 117 predicted proteins | sample ArcticOcean_MG_C_3_FD_187437 | JGI IMG/M metagenome (GOLD analysis project Ga0209402, IMG submission 187437) | Marine microbial communities from western Arctic Ocean - ArcticOcean_MG_CB8_126 (SPAdes) (version 2) | ecosystem: Environmental > Aquatic > Marine > Oceanic | place: Arctic Ocean...
TGCTCCAACACTGGTGTACCCAGGGTCATCATCATCGAGGATGGTATCCTCAAATGGAGCAACCGGAACAGGCACTTCTTCTTCGACTGGGTCTTCTATTACTTCTTCCTCTTCTGGAGGGAGTTGAGCTTGCGACCAGAGCTCAGCCATTGCTGCATGTCCGAGTTCATTTGGATGCGCTCCAGAGTAAAGCACTGGCTGTGTATGATTCGCGTAATACGTCTGAAAATCAACAGTGCTTCCTAAGGAAAGGGACTCAGCAACAGCGTCGACTGCATTTTGCCATGCCTTCGTTGCCGGTACAGCAAGCGTAACGCCGTTTGCATCTATACTCGTATTTGTCATCAAGCTTTGTACGAGTAACTGTATATTGTTTTGGAAAGAGAGTTCAGAACCGCCGTCATTAATACCAAGGTGAACCAGTGCTTTGTTTGGCTTGAGTGCAGTAATTCGCTGTTGCCAATTGGGTTCTTGCATTCGAGCACTGTAGCCAGTTGTCGTAATACCCGCTACGCCTTCGTTCAAGATGAAGACTGGATAGTTTGTGTATGCGGCAAGTTGGTTATTCAGGTCTATGTGATGACTTCTGTTTTGCCAGTGATTTCTATAAAAACCACTAGAAATACCACACTGTGGATAGTTTCTGTTGTCAGAAGAAACGACTGGTGCAGTGGTCCAATCCTGGTATGGAGAAGTATCAAAACTGACACCGTCATATCCTTCTGTTACAGAATCTCCAATAGCAATGTAAATATCCCCTACTCCAATATTGGTAGCTCTATCGCTATAGTGGTTCCCTTCTACTGCGTCTTGATTTGCATCAACAACGTACACATCAAGAGTATATTCATCTGGCACTGTGATAAATGTGATTTCATACGGTGCAGTTGTTACAACCTGTTGCTCATACAGTCCACTTGCAGTACTGAGGATAAACTGCACCCCACCGCTCGCAGGAAGTCGTGTCTCATCAACAGTAGTTGATACAAATAGAGACGTACTTGTTTGTATGTACGGAACACTAAAACTGGTATTACATTCTGGTCTATCAATAGTGATTGTTGCCACCTCTGGGTGCACGGTTACAGCCCGAGCTGGAGAAGTAATTGTGATTACTGGAGAGGTATCAGGGATAGGATCTGGCTCTGGCTCAGGAGTTGGGTCTGGATCCGGATATGGTTCTGGTAGAGGAGTGCTAATTGCTTCAACAAATTCTATCAAAATCCCATCAGCTATCACATAGCCGTTGGCATTGTCGCTGAGTTCTACTTTTATTGTTCCAGAAGTGATAGTTACTGTTATAAGTTCATCCCACGTTGTTCCATGAGCGGGGTAATCTTTCATAGTGGCTACTTGGTTCACCTCTACAGTCGTCAGTGCACTGTTGCCATCGTAGATCGTATACGGCGCATTGGTTGCTCTTCCTGAATATGGAAGCCACGTTGCAAGTACTCGGTACGTTCCCTCAGGAACATCATGTAGTTCCCAGGTTGCGACAGCACTACCATTGCCAGCTGCTTTATAATCAACATCACCCCCAAAACCTGCGGATCCCCAGTTGTTCCATGCTCCAACACTGGTGTACCCAGGGTCATCATCATCGAGGATGGTATCCTCAAATGGTACTGGAGGGGCAGGTGTTCCCTCCTCTTCCTCTACTACTTCCTCTTCTACCCGCTCAATCAAAATAGCATCAGCAATGACATAACCATTTGCATCGTCGCTGAGTTCTACCCGCAGCGTACCAGACGTGATTGTTACAACAGAGAGTTCATCCCATACTGCACCATGAGCACTGTAGTCTTTCATGGTAGATATTTGGTCTACGTCTACAGTAGTGAGTTCTGTATTACCATCGTATATGGTGTAGGGAGCATTGGTTGCTCTCCCGCTCCAGGGAAGCCATGTTGTCAGTACTCTGTAGGTTCCTGCTGGGACTTCTATTTCCCACGTTGCAACTGCACTGCCGTTCCCTGTTGCTTTGAAGTCGAGGTCGCCTTGAAAGCCTGTGTACCAGTTGCGCCATGCACCAACGCTGCTGTAGCCTGCATCGTCATTATCGAGGATAAAATATGGTTGCTGCGCCTGTGCAGCAGCAGATTGCGAGAGTGCAATCACTAGCGTAAGTACGCTGATTGATTTAAGGGTTGAAATAACGAATTTTTTTGAAAACATAAGAAGTGGTGTAGTGGTATAGCTGTACAGTAAATCTTAATTAGTAAATGTTGTCTACCCGACTATTCCCTAAAACGAAAATAGTGCAACGCAAAGCATTTCATTATAAGGAGTAAAAATTGGTACCCTACTTCTAGTATGGATTTTTCTGTAACACTGGCCAAGATAAAGTACGCGGGACTTGCACTACTACTCGTCGCTGCACTTGTTGCGAGTGTGGGTGGAAAGCACGATGCACTACAAGGAAGTGTTGGTGATGGAGGAGTGTCAATTCCAACAGAGATGTCCTGCGCAAATGGAGCGCCTGAGGATGATATGGGTATGTGCCCTTGCTCCAGTGACGCACAGTGCTTTGATTCAGATAACGATCATTGTTTACTTGAAGAACCTAGATTTTGCATGAATGGACCTCAGGTTTCTTGCATTGGTGATTGGGAAAATGATCAAGATGGTAATAATTGTAATGATGCCCCATGCTGCGATGGTCTGATATGTGATACTTCACTTGGAAGCTGCATTATTAATCCAGTGTGTGGTAACGGATATCAAGAATTTGGAGAGGAATGTGATGATGGAAATACTGTTGGTTTTGATGAGTGTGCCGCTGATTGCAGTGGATATGTCGCATGTCCTACCTCAACTGGCTACGAGGGGTTAGTGGATGAAGGTGAAGTATGTGGATACACATGCGAATACGGTGGTGCAACATCAGATGCTCGATGCCTTGGAGATCCAGGTCCTCTCGAATGTGTATTAGCAAATGAATCTTCGTTAGTTACTACTTGTGAGCTCATAGGAGACATATGCCCTGGCAATGGAACAAGAACTGAAGGAATTGCAGGCGATGAATGTGGGCAATGGTGTGCATTCAAAGATCAAGGTGTAATTTGGCGACATATCAGCGAGGTAGGTAGTGATACATTTCAATGCGACCAAAATTTGGGACTTTCTTGTTTAAATGGAACATGTGTCGGAGGGTCTTGTGGTAATGGACTTCAAGATGAAGGAGAAGAATGTGATGATGGAAATACAGCAAGCGGTGATGGATGTAGTTCTAATTGTAAACTCGAAAGTTGTGGAAATGGAACGTGTGATGACGATGAAGACTGTAATAGCTGCCCTCAAGACTGTAACAAGGCTTGCTCTGATAATTGCGATAATGACAATGACAACAAACGAGATGAAGAGGACTTTGGTTGTTACGGTTGTTCGGAATGTGTTCGTGAGCTGTATGAGAGATCAAGTCGACTACCCGATGCAAGCGAAGGTCTCAATGACCCAAGTAGTGATTACTTTTATAATAAAGACAAAGATGACGAAGTTGACTGCATAGAAGTATCACAAAATTTTTGGCAGAAGATTGTGGCATTCCTTATTGCTGCAGACCCACCAGGCTGTCCTGACTGTGGAAATGGTAACAAAGAAGGTGATGAAGAATGTGATGATGGCTCTACGGCCGATGGTGATGGATGTAGCAGCGTCTGCATTTTGGAAGAATGTTGGAGCTGCGAAGGCGACGATGGAAACTCAAGCTGTAAACCCCTCAACTGTGGAGATGGGATTTGTATGCATGGGGGAGGTGAGAGTTGTAGTAACTGCAGTGAAGACTGTGGAGATTGTGGCCCACTTACGAACTGCTATCAGCAATGTGCACAACAGGCAAACATCACAGAGGAGCTTGCACGTCAGCAGCCCCTGTGCCAGTGTCAATGTGGAGATGCTAATAATTGTGATCCATTAGCACCAGGCACTGAGGGTGGTTACTGTGGAGGATGCAAACAAGAAGAATGCGAAGAAGATGGAATAACATGTACCCTTCGATGTGGCGATGGTATTTGTGATTTTCTGATGGGTGAAAGTTGTCGAGACTGTGCAGAAGATTGCGGACTGTGTAGAGAGATTGCAAATAGTTCCATTTATCAGTTTAGTAGTTTCGATGAATGTGCACCTGACTATCCTGCCATAGCAGATTGCAAATGCTCAGCAGTATACCCTGGAGCCCCATGTGTTCAGCCAGATAAGAACCTATGTAGAGGTCAACAGCGCCCAACACCACCAGATGATGATGACCCTGATCCTGGCCCCGCAGGAATGACCTGCAGTGCATACACAGAAAGCACTGGTAATGGGATTAGAGCGTGTCCGGCTATGACCAGGAGCTCTGAGTGTAAGGGGTATGGTATAAACTGTGATCCCTATTGTTGCGATGATGGATATGTTGCTGAACCTTGGACAACACAGCTTTCGTGCTGTAGTCAATATTCCTGTGTCAGTGGAAAATGTAAACAATGTACAAGTAGTGCAGATTGCGAAGGGAAACCCGCTATTCACCAACAAGGGGTAGGCTATGACTACTGCATAGACCAGGATGTTTGGGATGGAACTTCTTGCCCTAATACAGGGCTCTTAGCAGGTCCATGCCAGTGTTTCTTGGGTAAATGTAGAGGGAATACCACTGTAACTGTATGTGGCGGAGCAGATCAAGGTGGAGAAGGTGGAGTAGGAGCAGGTACTTACGGAGGAACAGCAGGTGGAGGACCTGGAGGAAATGATGGTGGTGGAGACCAAGGAGGTCCCGGTGGTGCACAAGGTGGTGACGGTGGACCTGGAGGAGCACAAGGTGGAGATGGTGGTGGCGATGACGCTCATTACTGTTGCCAAGGCCAGTGTGTGCCAGCGCTTCAGAGCTGCCCTGTAATAACAGCAGGTCCAACGTATTCAGCTAGATCTCTTTGTGAAGAAAACTGTGGTAGCGGAGGAGATCAGGATGATGATGGAGACGGAGACCAAGATGATGGAACACCAGATAACGATGATGACGGACAAGGTGATGACGATGATGGTGTTCCTGATAACGATGAGGATGATGATGGTTCATCAGACGATGATGACGGACAAGGTGATGACGATGATGGTGTTCCTGATAACGATGAGGATGATGATGGTTCATCAGACGATGATGACGGACAAGGTGATGACGATGATGGTGTTCCTGATAACGATGAGGATGATGATGGTTCATCAGACGATGATGACGGACAAGGTGATGACGATGATGGTGCTGGATGTCCGCTTGATGCACGTCTTTGCTCTGATGGAACAACTCTCGTTCGAGATCCCAATAATAACTGTGCTTTCCCTACCTGTCCTTTTGTCCCACCTGGGATTGGAAGTTCATCGAGTTCATCCAGTGTTAGCGCAGGTAGCCTTAGTTCATACTCCTCGTCCTCTGATTTTATTTTTTCAAGTCCAATTCTCATCGTATCACACTCTTCAACTGCAAGTAGTACCTCCGATGACTCAGACGATGATGAAAACTTCGATGAGGATGATGATAACTTCGATGATGACGATGATGGAGATACAAATGAGTACTGTTGCACCTCAGGAATTTGTAATAATCTTGTCTCTTGTACAGACAGTTCAAACCTAGCGCAGTGCCTCTTATCCTGTAGTCAGTTCAGTTCAAGTAGTAGAGGCCTTAGTAGCAGTATTGGAATCTGTAATCGTGACTCGGATTGCGGCTCTTCATACTGTGACTCTTGCTTCGTGCAAGGAGACATCTGCTTAAAGCATTGCGAGAAAGCAGATTGTATCAACGGTCTCTGCCAAATAGCTCGCGGACCTGCAACATGTACAGAAAGCGAATGTTACAAAGCACCATACTGCTGTGAAGATGGCATCTGTAGCCCAGGGAACAACTGTGATACTCGTTTGCCACTAGAGATGTGTCTTACAGTATGTAATGACCCCTTTAGTTCTGCGAGTTCTGTAGGATTCTCTAGCCGAGGAGCACCATGTACAGACTCCAGCCAGTGCGAGCGCATCTCGTGTAAGTCGTGTGAGATATCTGGTCGCAGATGTACGAAATCCTGTACGGTAGAAAGTTGCGTTGCCGGGTTCTGCCAAGCAGATGAAAACAGAGTGGGATGTTCTAATCTCGAATGTGGAAGAGGCTTTAGCAGCAGCAGCTCTCAAGGATATAGTGATGGCATTTTCTCCTCACAGTCTTCGTTGCTACAACAACTCCCCTCTTGCGGTGATGGAGTTCTAGACTTTGGAGAGCAGTGTGATGAGAATACGAATTCATGCATAGGAAGTCGTGCGTGCGACCTTGATAGTTGTACTTGTTACCCTACATACCCACCGTTGAGCAGCTGTAGAAATGGTCGCCTTGACTCAAATGAACAATGTGAATTGGGCTATCTCGACTGTGGCGAAGGGCGTATATGTGACACCAGTATCTGCACGTGTATCTTAGGAGAACTTAGCGACGACAATGGGGATGGAGACGGGGATGATGGATTCTTTAATAATAACCCTGTCGTAAGACCTCTAACAAACAATCTTGTTGCTGCAGCTGTCCTCTGTGGAAATGGCATATTGGATGATAATGAAGAATGTGATGACCGCAATCGTGCAGATAATGATGGTTGTAGTAGTGACTGCTTGTTAGAAATTGGAATCTGTGGAGATGGTATTGTCCAAAAACTTCTCAATGAACAATGTGAAGCCAGTAGTCATAACCCTGCTCTTTCGTACTTCTGTAACAGATGTAGGTTCTACTCTCTTACCTGTGGTGATGGAAATGTGGATGCTGGAGAACAGTGTGACGATGGAATACTCAATTCTGCTTCACCAGGTGCTGCGTGTCGACCAGACTGTAGCTTGGCTCGCTGTGGAGATTGGGTTATCGACCCTAGTGAAACCTGTGATGATGGGAACAGGGTAAATCTCGACGGATGTGATCGCTATTGCAGAACAGAGGGCTCCATGATTGCATCGGATAGGACAGGTATCAATTCGCAATTTTCTGCCTTTGGTAACCTTCCACAAGTGCAGTTCCCAAATATGCAACAACTCGGCTTCCCGCAGTATCCAAACTTTAAGCAGCTTCCGAATCAACTTCCTTTAGCTCAGTTGCAACCACTTATTCAGTCTCAAGCACCAATCGGTGACACAGGGCCTGCTGCTGTTGCGATCGTTGGTGCTGGTGCCGCTGCGGGATGGTCGTGGATGAGGAGGAAACGACGGTAAAGTCCGTCTTCGTCTATCGACTACGCCGTGACACCTCGGCATAGTCTCGGCGTAACGCAGTGAAGACGGACGACGCCGGGTGGATGAGGAGGAAGAGGAAGTAACCTATGCACTGAATTTTTTTTTCAGCAATATCAAGAGTTTTCATGATTGAGTAGCCAAGTGGTACTCTTTTGATAGATGAATGTATTTATCAAACGTTTTTGGCCTGCACTATTCGTACTGCTCCTTGTTGCTGTAATGGTAAGTGTTAACAGTGATGGGAAGAATTTGCTTGGGCAAAGTGGTTACCTAGGAGGAGGATGTGCTATATGTGACGAGAATCTTGGAACATGTTTTGACTCTTCAGTTGGTGCTACGTGCAATGATCCAGGACCCGGTTTTACGATGTATTCATCACGGGATGAATGCGATCCTATATGTATTACAGATAACAGCCTAGGTGGAGGTGCAGATGCAGGCGCAGGTTCAATAAGTGTAGATGGTGATTCAGGGGGTGGAGATGATGGTGGAGACCCCCCTTGTGAGGGTGGATTAGGTTACAATCCTTTTCAGAAATTTCTCGCTACACTAGGATTCGAAATTGCTCTAACTGAAGTTACGTGCCCAGCATACTGCTGTGATTCTGTAGGTGCGGTTTGTACGCTGAAGACAGAGGGAAACTGCAATTTTAAAGTTTTCCCAACAGAGGGCAACGCTAGCGCAGAATCCGAATGCAATGCTTTTTGTAAACCTATTTGTGGGAATACGATAATAGAAGCTGGAGAGGAGTGTGATGATGGGAACCAATCTGATCTTGATGCTTGTCTCAATACCTGTAAAAAGCCTATTTGTGGAGATGGTGTAAAAAATGGGTTCGAGCAATGTGATGATGGAAATGATGATGACGATGATGACTGTACTAATGAATGTAAATACCCCTGTACTCCGCTTCTTGCAAGTGCACAAAACTGTTGTGAAGACTGGGACGACGACGGGGATGGCACACTTTCGGAGGATGAAGCGAAGGCCCATCAGAACCCTATGGTGAGGGGATCCGGAGAAACATGCGACATGGTGATTTGCAGTTTTTGTACGGGGCCCACTAGGGGCGGGACATGTGTGGGAGGGGAAATGAGCCGTTGTGCCGATTGTTCAGGCAATACTTTTATTCCGGAGTGCATTTGCGAGGGTGCTGCAGAACTCTGTGCAGATCCGTCTAATTGTTCGTGCAATGGTTCACTTTGTGTTCCCGGTGACGGAAGAGATGCATGCTTACCAGAAAATACCTGTGTGGCTGGTGCTAATGTTGAGGCAAATAATTTTCAATCATGTTCCGTGATCAATTCTGCTGGTAAACGCGTTATTCGCGGTTACAAAACTGAAACACTTACCTGCATGAGCCCTATTGGAGATGGTGAAGATAAGTGTGGGGTTAGTGGCGGAGGTAATGTAGGTGGTGGAGGTGGAGGAAATAATGGTGGTGATAGTGGAGGAGATAGTGATGGTACGGATGGGGGTACGAATAGTGGAGGAGATAGCGGTGGTGATAGTGGAGGTGATAGTGGAGGTGATACTGGAGGAGATAGCGGAGGAGATAGCGGAGGAGATAGCGGTGGTAGTGATGACGGAGCCCAATGCAGAACCCTCTGTCATGAGAAATACACTATAGATACTGATGCATGTGATAGTCAGCATCCATTTAGCAATGGTACACAGAGTCAGATTTTAAATGCGTGCTGCAAAAGAGCAGCAACATGTGCGGAGCATCAATGTCTGGTTCCATGTCCAGGATACGAATGTTGCTTTCCTAGTGGTCAAACAATGGTTTCTTATTATTGTAGTGACGCCTATCTTAATTCGTCAGCGTGCTCAAGTGGCTCCGATGGTGGTTCTGATGGTGGTTCTGATGGTGGTTCCGATGGTGGAAGTGATGGTGGAAGTGATGGTGGAAGTGATGGTGGAAGTGATGGTGGAAGTGATGGTGGAAGTGATGGTGGTTCTGATGGTGGTTCTGATGGTGGTTCTGATGGTGGTTCTGATGGTGGTTCTGATGGTGGTTCTGATGGTGGAAGTGATGGTGGAAGTGATGGTGGAAGTGATGGTGGCTCTGACGGTGGCTCTGATGGTGGTTCCGATGGTGGTTCCGACTCACACTTAGCATGCGTGCAAGACAGTTGTCAGGCTGTACCTGGTCCTGGCCAAGACTCTTGTAATGTCTTTCTTGGATGTGGACAAGGTGATCACACCGAATGCCGCAATAATGCGTGTTCGATAGTATTAGGTCCTGGAAATAACGAATGCAATTCCATCATTACCTGTGGGACTCATACAGAATGTAGTAATAACACTTGTACCCTTGTTCAGACACCTGGTACTAGCGAGTGCTTAGTATCTGCAGACTGCATAGCGCGTAGCTCATCTAGCTCTCGTATATCGGTTGCAAGTTCTCGTGCATCCTCGACTCCGGTGACACATTTAGCGTGCGCAAATCAACAGTGCACAGTTGTCCAAGGTGGTGGTATTGATGAATGTCTTATTGCATTACATTGCATCGGTGACGATCACATGGAATGCGAAAACAGACAATGTGTAGTCAAAGATGGTCCAGGTCGTGATGGATGCCTTGTCGATTCTGACTGCACACGAGACAATCACTTCGAGTGTAACGAAGATCAGTGTGTCTTTGTAACAACACCTGGTCGTGATGAATGTCGAGAGAGTAGCGAATGTCCTGTGACTCACCTCGCATGTGAAGATAGGCAATGCATCATCAAAGATGGTGGAGGTGATGATGAGTGTGATGAGCCTTTAGATTGTGAGTCCCCTCCCCCTACACACCTCGAATGCGATGATGAGCAATGCGTCCTCGTTGCTGGAGATGGAGATGATGAGTGCCACTTCCCATGGCAATGCGAAGGCGATGAGCATCTAGAATGCGAAAACGATCAGTGTGTTGTAAAGGATGGTCCTGGACAAAGTGATTGTGTTATCGATGCTGACTGCACACGTAACTCACACTTCGAATGCAACGAGGATCAGTGTGTCTTTGTGACAACACCAGGTCGTGATGAATGTGCGCTAAGCAGTGATTGCCCTCTTTCACACCTCGCATGCGATGATGAGCAGTGCGTCGTGGTTGCTGGTGGAGGTGATGATGAGTGTGATGAGCCTTTAGATTGTGAGTCCCCTCCCCCTACACACCTCGAATGTGATGACGAACAATGCGTAGTCGTTGCTGGTGGAGGTGATGATGAGTGCCACTTCCCATGGCAATGCGAGGGAGATGAACATCTAGAGTGTGAAAACAAGCAGTGCATCGTCGTAGATGGTCCAGGCCGCGATGAGTGTCTGCTTGATGCAGACTGTACACGTGACTCACACTTCGAATGCAATGAAGATCAGTGTGTCTTTGTGACAACTCCAGGTCTTGATGAGTGTAAGGTCAGTAGTGAATGCCCTCTGGCACACCTCGAATGCGATAATGAGCAGTGCGTCGTGGTTGCTGGTGGAGGTGATGATGAGTGTCACTTCCCTTGGCAATGCGAGGAAGATGATGATGACGATGATGACGATCCTCCTTCACACCTCGAATGTGATGATGAGCAATGTGTCTTTGCAGATGGTCCAGGCCAAGATAAATGTGTTCTTGATTCTGATTGTGTAGACCCCTACCACCTAGGCTGCTTTAATAGTCAATGTAGCCTGATACTTGGCAGTGGTCAGAATACGTGCAGTACAGGTTCTGATTGCACTCCCCCTGGTCACCTTGAATGTGATGCAGATGATCGATGTATCGTCGTTATCGGCCCTGGGTTGAATCTGTGTGATGTGACCAGTGACTGTATAAAATTACAGCACCTTGTGTGTATCGATCAAGGATGTGCCGAGCGCATAGGTCCAGGAATAGATGAATGCACTCTTACTGGCACCGAATGCCTAGAACAGCACTTAACATGTGAGCAGAACATGTGCATCGCCATCGATGGATTTGGTGGCGATACATGTGATTCTCCATTTGGCTGTAGTCCTACTTCTTCTTCATCTTCATCCTCCTCTTCCTTTACCTTTGAACCTCCTACACACCTTATTTGTGAAGATAATCAGTGTATTGTCGCTTTAGGTGAGGACGGTGATACATGTTCTACCAAAGAGGATTGCATTCTCCCTGATCACCTCGAATGTATTGATGATCAGTGTGTCGTCGTAGAAGGCCCTGGTGAAAGCACCTGTGAAGAAGATGAAGACTGCACACGTCCCGCTCATCTGGATTGCGAAGAAGAACAATGTATTGTCGTCGATGGCCCTGGAATGGATTTGTGTACAAAGATTACAGACTGCGAAAAGACCTACCTCAAGTGTGACGGCTTGCAATGTATCGTTGCTGCGGGTACTAAAAAAGATTCCTGTTCTGTCCCTGCAGATTGTACGAAATCCTTCTCTTCTATCTCCTCAATCGACCCCCTCTTCCCTAGCCCATTCCCTCCCTTTGCCTCTTCCTCTCCGATCCTTTCTAGTACACCGCACTTAGCTTCACTGTCTTTCTCTTCTTCTTCATTAGCCTTCTCTTCTTCTTCATCCTCACTCTCATTCTCTTCTGCCCTCTCTTGCAAAAGCACTACACAATGCCCTGGAGGATCTGTATGCCGCCTAGGACAATGTTCAACAGGATGCACCGATGCTGAGTCTTGTGCTGTGGGTGCGTGCAACAAAAAGAAGGACTGCAGTCCATGTATAGCTGATGGTGAATGTTCTGGTAACCGCTGCATCCGGAACAACTGCAATGATTGTCGCTCTTCTTCGGACTGTCCAAGTGGGCTGCAATGCGATGATGGTGATTGTATACAGATTATTGACCCTGCTTTTAATTGTGGTAATGGAGTACTACAGTTGGGAGAAGAATGTGATGACAGTAATCGTATTAGCAATGATGGCTGTAGTAGCGAATGCTTCTTAGAATCTACACTTGTTGCCTCTGCAAAAATATGCGGGAATGGTACCCTCGAAAATCCAGAGGAATGTGATGATAGTAACAGAAGAGATAACGACGGTTGTAGCTCTACCTGTCTTCTCGAAATTGGTATCTGCGGAGATGGGATTGTTCAATCATTGCTCGCTGAGCAATGTGAATCCTCTCTCCATAACCCAGCTCTTCCGTACCTCTGTAAAAACTGTCGCTTCCTCTCCCTTACCTGTGGTGACGGTCAACTTGATGCAGGAGAAGAGTGTGATGATGGAGCCAGAAACTCTAATTCTGTAGATGCTGCTTGTCGACCAGACTGTTCCTCTGCGCGTTGTGGAGATAGTGTCATCGATAACACAGAACTCTGTGATGACGGTAACCGCCTAAACGGAGATGGATGCGATCGCTATTGCGTTCTAGAAGGTGCAGAGCGTACAGAAGTTGCAGCAGAAATTACCCCTCCAACTTCTCCAACGTATCAAAATTTCCCAAACTCGCAACTCTTCCAGTTCCCACAGTATCCAAACTTCCAACAGCTTCCGTATCAGCTTCCTATGGCTCAGTTGCAACCACTTATTCAGTCTCAAGCACCAATCGGTGACACAGGGCCTGCGGCAGTTGCTGTTGTAGCATCTGGCATGGCTGCGGGAATGGGGTGGATGAGGAGGAAGAGGAAGTAGGACTTCTCCGCTAACCTAAGCCATTTCCCCATTTGAAAAAAGAGTCAAAGACCCTATTGATTTTCTAGGTGTATTTTTTCAAATGCTTACGCTCTTTACTGAGACCTAGTAGCCCAGTTGAGGTTTAGGAATCCTGCATGTGCCTCTCCGGTATTTGTTGTTCTTGCTTGCATTGCGATAATAATCGTTACGTAACTTCCCGGGGTATATGTTCCAGCGGACTCTGGCCCTGTGATAGTCGCTGTAGTCCAAGAAGTGTTTGCAAAGTTTACGCCTCCAGTAAGGGATACTGCAGACCCCGCAGTGTCTAGCATAGTAATATCCATCTGGTTGTCATCAGCACTCGCTGCATTCGTTCGATATCTAAATTGAATCGGTGTGGCACCATCCCAGTGGGTAAACTCATCTGGAATCTTTACACGAATTGAAATGTTGTAGTCTTGCAAAGTAGACACTGTAGAAGTCCACTTGTAGTAGTTTTCTTTATTAGTAGAGTCATATGCAAGGACCATCTGACCAACATTATTTGCTCCATCACCGTAGTATACAGCTCCTGCATACTCTGGACTTAAGCTTAGTTGAGCACCACTACTGAAGTCTTGGTTTACGATAAAGGTGTTGTTGGTATCGTCGTAACTTAAGGATATACCTGAGCCTGTTTTAAAGAGAGCATTGATTCGGTCATCCGTACGCTCATCTGTGAAGTATAGATTTGTAGAACCTTCCGTTAGGCTATCTGAGTTATCATTATTTGTAAGTACATTTGTAACATCTGCTAGAAGACCTTCCAATTCTGATTCTGAATTGATCTCTCCAACATCAATAAGGTTTGTAGCATCCGTAAGGATAGATTCAAGCTCTGCCTGTGTATCGATCTCTGTTTCTACTATAAAGTTAGATACGTCTGTTATCTGTGTTTCGAGATGAGCCTCAGTTGTAAGCTCTGCTTCTGTAATATAATCGGTGTTATTACAAGAGAGAACACCATTTGAATCTGTAGTAAGGTTTGTACAACTTGTTGTGTTTGCCAGTGTTACCTGTCCTTCTACTATCAATGTTCCAGATGAGCTTAGAAGATCTTGCGCATGCACAATACGACCTGATGCCGTTCCAAGAACTTCAAATTCACCTGTACTTGTCGCGTCTAGTGTAAAATTATTTGATCCTAGTGAAATAGTAGTATTAGCATCAACAGACAATGAATCTGCCAACTCTGTAAAGTCTACCGTATCATCGGTAATGTCTACTGTGACAGTATCAGTTGCACTAACAACCGTACTAATAGAGGTTCCACCGGCGATATCTAGAGTATTTCCCTGAGCAATAGTCTCTGGTGTACCAGAGTCACCTGTTAGGGAGAATGTTGTTTGTTGACTGGTATCTGTTGCTGCAATGGTAATTGTATCTGTACCTGCAGCCGTTGTTATTGTTACATTGCTACCTGCTGCAAAGGTTAGCGTATCCGAAGCAGCATCAGAAACAACATCACTCTGGCCTGCGACACTTAATGTTTGGAACACATTTGGCGTAGCACCTGCTGCTGTCCATGAAAGGTTACCTGCACCATCTGAAGCAAGAATCTTACCAGTAGAAGCAGCATCTCCAAATGGGAATGTATATGTGACTCCATTAAGCGTAACAGTAGAATTGAACCTAACTGCTCCTTCTACGACCAATCCACCAGAAGACGTTAGAGTGTCTTGTGCGTGGATAATGTTTCCAGAAGCTGTTCCATGAACCTCAAGAGATCCATCAAACTCAAACTGAGTATCTGTTACGTTCCATCGGAGTTCTTTTCCAGAAGTTCCAAATCGCAATTCAATGTCTGAAGCACCATCACCATCATCAATAGCTTGGAAGGCTTCTGTATTAACAAGCAACGTAGGACTCCAAGAACTCGCTGCTGCAACAGAAGGAATCATACACACGATGAGTGCCACGGTGGTATTCCGCAGTAATCGTGAAGACGAGTAGGTGTTTTTATTGTTTGATGTCATGTAGTTTTTAAATCGAATGTTCATACTATTATACCAAAAAAACATATTTTAGTCTTTGACAAGGGCTTGCCTTAAACCATAATATATTGTTACTTAATTCTGGCTACATAGAGCTAAAAAGCCTATTCAGCCTTCAATTCTGTATACCGAATCTTCAAATGTCCTAGTTGGACTTCTTGGCTATCTTTAGCAAAAGGACGGATTTTTATGAGGAAACCGCTTCCCGTAGTCCATGTTGGTGTGCCACTGAATCCTACGTCTGCAGTCGTCCATTGCGTATTTGTGAGGTCTGATGAGTCTCCTGTAAGGGTTACCTGAGTTCCTGCTGTATCGTATACTTCGATATCAGCCTTCGAGTACACAGTGCTTCCAGATGTTGTTCTATACTTCAGGCTTATGGGATTTGTACCCCATCGGACAAAATCTGTAGGAACCTCTGCATGAATGACAATATCGTAGTCTTGCAGAGTAGACCTTGTACTTGTCCATATGTAGTGATTTGTAACGGCAGCGCCTGAATTAGTGACATACAGCTGGCCTGTATTGTTGGTACCATCTCCTTCGTAGGCTGCCCCCTCATATCCTGGGGCATAGGTACGAACAATGGTACGCTCACGGTCATCAGCATTGAATACTCGTCTATCTGTGATAGTTGAAATAGCACCTCCAGTCGTGACTACTTCTGCAAGGCGAATAGAGGTTTCATCAGTGGGGAATCCACTCGTACGAATAGTGAGACCTCCAGATCCTAGGAATACGTAGCTTGTAGCCTCATCTGCTACTGCCTGATTACTCGCTCCTGCATATTCTGTCACATTGCCATTGAGACGATAATCCCCTGCTGCAATGGTTAAATTAAGGCCCGCTCCACTGTTTACCTTAAGGTGTACCTGGTCTGACCCTGCAGCAAGTGTTGAAATATCTATTCCATTAATCAAACCTGTGAGAGTAAGATTTCCCTGAATATTTACATCATCATTAAAGTTAAAGTACGTATTGTCCTGTTCGTAACTTAGCTCTTTTCCAAGAGATGTACCAAAACGCAAATAGAGTGTTCCTCCACTAGAGTTATCCGTATCTATCGTAAAACGACTCGCCATCGTGCCGGATTGCAACAGTGAACCACCACTCCCTAGGTGTGGAATAGATCCACTTCCTGTTCCGACAGCACGGCGATCCAGTAAGTTTGCATTCAGCGAAAATGGAACGGATCGAACTGGAGAACGGTCTATCAAGTCATCTGAGCTATCGCGATCGAGCAGTTCGTAGCTGGTATCTGCAGATGTTGCGAGCTTTACTTCTACCTGCAAATGGAGATTAAGCAACGTCGTTACCGATAATGCAGAGTAATCCGGAAGTGCTGTTACACTCCCAAGCTCTACACTAAAGTATCCGTCGCTATTTGGCGTTACTGTGTGCTCTTCATACCAAGAACCATACTCCGTAGCACCGATATTTATAGCCCCTGTAGCTGTTACGTCACCAGAGACAGAATCGGTACTGGTCCAGTAACTGAAGCGAATCTTATGCTGTGTAGTAATGGCTGTACCAGAGCTATCAAGCAGATGACCGTTGTAGATGACGCGCTGTGGAGCTGTCGTCTCTGCCGAGACAAATGGAATGCTTAACAGTCCCGCAAAGAGGAAGAATGCGCCGGTGATCATTCTTATAGTCTTCATCGTTTTTTCTTAGGAGACTTTTTAGGAATCTGGGCAAACCCAGGTCGGTAGTATCTACTGACATACCCAAGTCCGAATGCCATCATCAACATCAGTAGTGAAGGAAGTGGCCCATGGAAGACTGTTGGTATTGGGATAATCCTTGGGGGTGCTGGATGTGTAGTAGGGCAATCGCAGATAAGCTTTTCTTCTTGTGGTTTAGCTGTTCTACGCTCTCTTTGTACATCAGGAATGGAGTCTGCAGGTGCTGTAAATACTGGCTCATCTGGAACAGATAGATCTACACCTGGAAGTGGAATACCTGTAACCTGCTCGTCGATTGCTGCATCTGGCTGATCTGAAATCTGACCCAGAGGAGTAGGGGTAGGTTTTTGCTGGGGAGCAGAAGGCTTTGATGGAGTGTAACCTTCATTAGTTCTACCCCCTCGGTGACCACCACCTCCAGATCCACCTCCACTATCATCTATAGAAGCCGCCGTACTAGAAGTAGTACTTGAAGAGCTACTAGACACCGCAGCAGGAGGTGCGGTAACAATCTGAAAGTTGCTTCCAGTAATAGGATACGCAACCCACGTCTCTCCACCTTCGTTTAGGGAAAACGACGTAGAACCGAGTGGTGAAGAATCTGCAATGTCTGAGACACCATCATATAATCTAAATGAGCTACTATCAGCAGCAAACGAATATGAAGGTACGAGGAGTACCATCAGAATAACGCTACAGATAGCCATAAATGTGTTTTGTGAGTATTTGTTCATTTGACTTATTATTTTAACATATTATTGACTTTATGTCTATAACCTTAGAAGGTCATATTTTGGTACTCTAGAGGTGATTTACGTTGGTAGAGAGGCCTTTGGTCTGTTAGGATTGTGCATATGAAAAACACCCATCTATTCCTTCTGGCTCTCCTCCTTCTTCCTGTAAGTGGATTTGCTCAAGAAGACTCATTCTCAGACCTTCCAAAAGACCACTACGCCTATGAGGCCGTAATGTATTTACGAAGCCAAGGCATTATTTCTGGATATCCTGACGGGACATTTAAACCTGATAATAAAGTGAATCGCGCGGAAGCCTTAAAGATTATTGTTGCCCCACTCATTACCGAAGAACAACTCACACAAGCTAAAGCTGCTAACACTGTTTTTTCAGATGTCAGCAATGATGTTTGGTACAAACCATATGTGGAACTTGCTAGGGCTGCTAAAATTATTGATGGCCCACCAGAGAAAGAGCAGTTCAACGGAGGCAATCTGGTTATCAAAGTTGAATTTATGAAAATGGTTCAAGAGGCATTTGGTGCAAAACCGAAGACTGCTTTTAGTGAAATCAAGCTACCACTTGCACAAGATGTTACTAATACAGACGAGTGGTTCTACCCATACATGCGTTACGGAATTACCGCATCTATGACTATGATTTCAGGAGAAGGAACACTAACACCTGCAAAGCAACTTACGCGTGCAGAGACTGCTGTCATCTTGCATCGGTTTATAATGTACGAACAAAAACGAAGGACGCAAGCACTCCTCTCTGAAGCAGAAAGTGAGATTCTTATCATTCTCACATTCCTAGAAAAGAACGACATAGCAGAGGCAGAATATGCATCTGCTCGAGCGCTACTTGCAGCACGTGGAGCTCACGCAGCAAAGCCAGATGAGAGTATCGTCCAAGGCGCCGTAAAGATTACCGAAGCATTCCGCGCACTTGTACGAGGGTACCGTGCAGGAGTTACACAAGATTTTGATGAGACTATCCGGCTGTCTGGAGAGGCATGGAATCTTTCTGACCGCGCAAAAGCAAAGAATAACGAACTCAAGCAAATTGCCGATCAAGTTCAGGCTATATCAAAGAGCATGGCTGATAGTGCTCGTGCACAAAAGAATGAAGCTCTATAATAATGAACTTCACTGCACCCATAATTACAGGCACAGGAAAAGGTAAAGAAATTGGCTTCCCGACGTTTAATCTCGAAATGAGCCACGTGCCTAGTATTGAAGAAGGAGTCTTCGCATGCTTTGCACGCCTCGGAAAAGATGATATTCGCTTACCTGCAGTGATGCACTACGGAGCAAGGCCTACCCTAAACGCAGAGCCATCTTGTGAAGTACATATCCTTGACTACATTGGTGCCGTTGCTCCACAAGCTATTACTGTCGAGGTTGCAGATAAACTTCGTGACGTCCAAAATTTTGGGTCTGTAGAAAACCTTTCTCAGCAATTACAAAAAGATGTTAAAGCTGCTCGAGTTCTGCTCTGCAAAACATGCTAAATACTCTTAAATCTTATATTGGAGGCAGGAACCCTATTCGGATTCTCTGGCATCGTTCCAAAGGGCTTCTTGCTGCGCTCTGGTATGGATTCCCAGCGAAAAAAGTTCATGTCATTGGTATTACTGGAACAGATGGAAAAACCACAACTGTCGGAATGACTGCACATATTCTTTCTCAGAATGATATTCGTTGTGGGGCTCTCTCTACTGCTTTTGTGCGCATTGGCGATACAGAAGAATGGAACGAGACACAAAAAACCTCGCCAAGTCCTTTTGTTATTCAACGGTTCTTGCGTGATTGTAAAAAGGCAAAATGTACCCATGCAGTATTAGAATGCTCTTCGCATGGACTCGTACAAGGTCGGCTGACACTATTACTTCCAAGCGTTGCTGGTATTACCAATATATCCAAAGAGCACCTCGACTATCATGGCACTATGGATCAGTACGTAAAAGACAAAAGCATCCTCTTTAAGATGTTACGCAAGCGTGGGAGAAAAGTATTAAACAGAGATGATCAGACATTTGAAAGCTACAGCAGTATTCGTACTATCCATACAGTCTCCTATTCTGTTACCAGTACAGATGCAACACTGTCTGTATCACAAGTGCAACTGTGGCCTTTGGGATGCTCTGCAATTGTTCACTCAGAAGATGATGATAATTCTGCAGAGTTGAAGCTAAGCATTCCAGGGGAGTTTAATATTGAAAATGCCCTCTGTGCTATTGGATGCACATCAGGTTCTGTAAGGCTTACAGATGCCTGCAAAGCACTAGAGTCCTTTACCGGTGTACCAGGAAGGATGGAATCCATAGATGAAGGACAGAAGTTTTCGGTATTTGTAGATTTTACCGTGACACCTGCTGCCTACGAAAAAACATTGCTCACACTACGTAAGATGATTGAACCCGGTAAGCGCATTCTAGTACTTACTGGAAGTTGTGGAGATCGTATGAAAGAAAAGCGCCCAGTAGTTGGTGCTTTATGTAGTACTCTTGCAGATGTTGTTGTAGTCACCAATGAAGATCCTTATACAGAAGATCCACAAGCAATCATCGATGAAGTGTGGGCAGGTGTAGATCAGAGTGCATGCAAAGCTACGAAAATTTTCGATCGTAAAGAAGCTATCCAGTGGATACTAAAAGAAGCTCAAGAAGGTGACACCGTCATTCTTTGTGCCAAAGGAAGTGATACCACTATGTGGGTAGCAGACGGACAGATTCCTTGGAACGAAAGAGAGGTAACACGAGAGTTTTTAAAGTCACTTTAAAAAACAACGCCCAGCAAAAGTGCTAGGCGTTGAAAGCTTTCAGAAATCCATCTCCGCATCATAGTAGTCCTCAAGCTCTTCATCCGTCATATCGTAGACCGAGAAATCCCTGGTTACTTCGACAACGACGTAATGAATCTCCAATACGCGATTCTCTTTTCTTATTTTCCACTCTTGCCAGGCAAAAATGATAAACAGAAGTGAGAATAAGGGAATGCCGATAAAGGCTGCAATGAACAGCTCACGGAAGTTTTCAACAGCCCATTGGACTGTTGGATCCGTAGCGTACTCATAGTGCCAAACGCCATTCTGAAACATTCTGAAATACTCCATGACTTTTCTCCTCCTTGAAAGCTAACTTAGCCCTCACCGGATGTGGTTCCACCACAATCCTAACGATGAAGACCGTCATTAGCTCATGTATCCACAAAAGTGGTATAGTGCTGTTAAAGGACTAATGCTATTTTCTAACATTTAATCAGTTTTGTCAATGCCTAAAACACAGCTGAATACGTAAATAAGGCTGTAATAGTCGGAATCGACGAATCTGGGCGAGGCGCTTTAGCTGGACCCGTTGCGAAGAGGCATTTGTATGGATAGAAAAACACTGCACGTATGGCTATGGTTTAGTTGCGGGTAGCGAAGCGAAGTTATCAATAGTGGCAAAAGTGATGCGAGATAGACTGATGACGGTGCACCTCAGCACATCAAAGCAATAGAAATATTTGGCACGTGTCCGCTCCATCGAAAAACGTTTCTAAGAAACATCACCGTCGCGAAAGCAAAAGGAAAATAGCACATCCGACAACAATTAGTGGGATAGTAAGTAGTTGCCCTCTTGTAATACTTGCAAAGCCAATATCGATCCATCCATATGGCTGCTCACGGAAATGTTCAACCGCAAAACGAAGGACTCCGTACATACTCAAAAAGATTGCAAATGTTTTCCCTGGTGTTGCAGAAGATATTTTTAAGTGTCGAAAACACACTGTAGCAATTAGAAGGTTTTTTGCAAATGCATAAAAAAATGTTGGGTGGCGTAAACCCTCTACCCCAGGAATAGCCATTGCCCAAGAGACATCCGTTACTGTTCCATAAAGCTCCCCGTTAATAAAGTTACCAATACGGCCACAAGCTAAGCCTAGTGCTATAGGAACTGTTATCACATCTAAAAATTGTAACAGAGGCACTCCCCTTTTTTTAAGAGCAAATCCTAGTACTAATGCCACACCAAGGAATCCACCGTGTGAAGACATACCACCATTCCACACTGCCAATATTTCTAGAGGGTGATTTGTAAAGTACGAAAATTCGTAAAAAAGAACATACCCCATTCTTCCTCCTGCAATTACCCCAATTATCGCCCAACTCAGCAGAGAAGATATATCATCTTTGCTTAAGAAAAGTGCACGAAGATGCTGCAAGCGAAATACAAGGACATAGGACAAGAGAAATGCAACAAGATACAGAAGCCCATACCAGTGAACGGATAGTCCCAGAATTTCTAGTGCCACTTGTCGAGTAGGAAACAATTGCATTAGTCCTTGGAACAAACAGATAGAAGAAGAGGGGCATCAGAAACAGACGTAAGACATGGATCTTCAATGACTAGCTTAGCTCTATCTCCGTAAAAATATATAAACGTCGGTGACAGAAAAAAGTATACTGGCCCTTGTAAGCCTCCTAGTAATGAACGACGCTCTGATCTAGAGCCATCTATAAATACCTCCCAATCTTCATACTTCCAGTCGGGATAGTCGAACAATCCAGGAGCTCCTACTGCATGAGATGGTAACCATCCTCGTAGCCACATTCCGGAAATATTCTCCATAGCTATAACTGCAGCATCAGGCTCTATGACCTCAGCCAGCGCTTTTATTTGGGAAAGCTCACTTGCACCAAATATTGGAGTGCGTAACTTCATAGATTGCAATCCAACAATTGCCTGTACTACTAGTACAAGAACCAAGAATGCGCGCGCCCATATAGTAGAAGCATGCTTCCATATCCAGACCAAGGCAATAGCGGCAAATGGCATGAGGAAAAAGTCTAGCTGTAAGTAGAATCGTTTATAAAACACCAATTTACCTATGATGAATATTGCACATACCAATACAGATAATTGCCATAATGAACCTCGCTCTTTTCTAAGGTTTATAATCATGCCAAAAATACCAAGCATCAATACTATGCCCATTGTGCGAACATAAAATGACGCATCAGGAAACGCACCTGCAGGGGCATTGTCTCCGCGAAGAAGAATGATGGATTTTAAGGGGCTCCAAATAGCACGTTCCCACTGGGGCAAGTACCAAAGCAAAGCAATTACCGCTGAGACTACTAGTGCTACTGAAAGCTTACGAAAGACTGGATCCTTCCACCGAGTCTTTAGCGAAAGAATCCACCAAATGCCTAAGGCCAATGTTAGGATAAGCCCTGTTTGTTGATGAATCATTACCGCAGCTAACGCACACGGAATAAACCACATCGAAAGCTTTTCTGCAAAATGATACGTGCATACTGTAAGGATCAACGAAACATATACTTTGTAATACATGGCAAAGAATCCATCGAAATATGCCTGAGAGAGCAAAGCTATCAGCAACACACACACACCTACGGCACGCCCTTCGCGCTTGTACATTACCCATGCTAGTACGCAAGCTAATAGGACAGGTACAAGATTCCACATCCAACCAATAAGTACATCTACAGGAAGGCCTGCAATCAGCAGTGGTGCTGCTAGTACAAATAACCCTGGCGGATATTCTAAGGCCCAAGGAGCAAGCTCTGGAAGGCTAAAATGGCGAATGCTTTCTGCGTACTGTAAAAAGAGGTATCGATAAATCCCCGGATCATATCCAAGTGGGACATCAAACAAAAAGAGTGGTGCCAAAAACTTTCCCAGTAACAGTATTCCAAAGGTAAAAATTCCTAAAGAAAACTTGCGAGAACTCAGCCACGAAAAAAATTGTTTCATATTCACGCCTCTAGCATACGTGTAAGACTCCTACCCTTCAATCTTCTTTGCTAATACAATCATACGATCTCGTGTAGTCCCTACTGGATAGCAGGTAATAAGCTTGAGTATGCTCTCATCGTACTGCTGTTCTAGGATAGAAGTTTCTTGAGGAGAAACAATCATCTTTTCTTCAACGCGATACCTAACAGGGCTCCCTGCTGTCACTATGGAGATTTCCTCACCTACTTTAATCTCTGGAAGTCTTTCGAATAGTCTACCGAATTCACTCTGCTTTGCGCTCTCTGTAGGAGGGCTACTGTGCCCAGCAATAATCAGATTTCCCTTTCGACCGGGTCCAGAAGAATGAGGGTACGCTACAGCACCGTGGTTTAGCCCTATTTGCATCTGTTCTTCAAGCATGTCCCATGCTCTTGATGTCCAGTTTTTCATAGATGGCAGCAATACAGGAGCACGAATACCAAGACTTGGGATAGTGATACTCCACGCTCTGGCAATCCCCCACTGCTCTAACTCTGCTACAGCTGCATGCATCACTTCCTCTGTTTCTACTTCTACAATTTCTGCGGTGTCATCATCAACAACTTCTGTCTCTTCTATTACCGATGCTTTAATGCGAATTTTGTTTACAGTACGAGCAAAGTGCACACCAAGATCTTCTACCGTGATCTCATGTACGCTTACTTGCTGATTCTCACTAATAGAATTTGATAGCTTGTTTAGGAATGTCTCGAACTGCGTAACAATATCCTGACGAATCTTTGGTAATGGGACATCGTCTATAGCACCAGTCCATAGAACTAGAGACGAAGTAATCGCCAATATGGCCACGCTGACCCCACGAAATTGATATTTGTTCACTACTTATATTATACAACATTTTATGTTGTTTGACAATAACTAGATCTATGCAAATTTAGACTAGAATGTAGCCATTCCTATAGATTATTGTACTATGCTCGCGATGCTTATCCTTGGTATTGAATCATCGTGCGACGAAACAGCTGTAGCCATTGTGGAAGATGGTGTCACTATTCTTAGTAGCACTATAGCCAGTACAAAGGATATATTCTCTAGCGCTGGAGGTGTTGTCCCAGAAGATGCAGCTCGAAGACAAGTGGAATTTATTCTCCCTGTTCTTCATGCGACGCTTGCAGAAGCAAAAATTTTACCAAAAGATATTGATGTTATTGCAGTAACAAGGGGGCCAGGATTACTGGGTTCTCTTCTCGTAGGAACAGTAACGGCACGTACGCTTTCTGCTCTTTGGAAGAAACCACTAATAGGAGTGCACCACACATTTGGGCATCTCAGTTCGATATGGCTTCACGCAGAGAGCACACCAGAATTTCCAAGCATTACTCTGAGTGCTTCTGGGGGACACACAGACTTGTGGTATCGCACTGCGCACACAAATGGAAAACTTCTTGGGTCTACGCGTGATGATGCATCAGGCGAAGCATTTGATAAAGGAGCATCGATGTTAGGCCTCCCCTATCCCGGTGGACCTTCTATTGCTGCTTCGGCAGAGAGTGGAGATGAACATACGTTTGCGCTGCCCATCGCTCTGTCTGGAGAGGATACATTAGACTTTAGCTTTTCAGGTCTCAAGACTGCATTCAAAAATACAATCAAAGATCAGAAGCTAAAAGATAACGACCCGCAACTTCAATCTAATTTAGCTGCCTCCTATCAGTTTGCGATATGTGGTCAGTTAGTAGATCGCATCAAGCGAGCATGCAAGCAGTATCCAGAAGCTAAAGAAGTTCATCTTGTCGGAGGGGTATCTGCAAATACTCGCCTAAGAGAATTGGTACGACATGCCTTACCAAACACTGTCGTGCGCACCCCGGAAAGCATCCGATACTGTACCGATAATGCTGCAATGATTGCAGCTGCAGGATACTTTATGCATCAAGAAAAAGAAGGATCTGCACTAGAAGAATTTGAAACATCAGCAACACTTCCTCTAGATGCGTTTATTTCTTAGAAGGCTGATAGCGCAGGTAATAAGGCGCCAAGAGTTAGCCCTAAAACAGCGATGATAGCGAGTGATCGTGTAAACGTGTTGCGTTTCATATTATTCAGCAGTTATTGTTTGAGTAAAGATACTTTTAGATCCGGTTTCATTTTCAAGAATGAGTTGAACAGAGTATACACCAGGCTTTTCAAAGACGTGATCATGATGTCTATCACTTGGTGATGCGCCTGCATCAGACTCAGCTTCAGATCCATCTGCAAAGTTCCACAACACCTTCTTCGGCCTTCCTGTAGAACACTCCCAGGAGAAACGCACACCGTCTCCTGCCTTGATGCTACTTCGACTCATCGTAAAGCATGCATCGAGGAATTGGGCACGTACTACTACAGTTTTAGCAGTAGTTTCCGAACGCCCAGATTCTGTACGCACTGTTAGCGTTACAACGTACTCCCCAGGTGTATCAAATATATGCTCTGCGTAACCATCTCCAAATGTCTGCACACCCTCTTCGTTCTCGAAGTCCCAAATAAATCCATTAATTGTCTCTCCAGGAATAAAGCTTTCTGATGCATCGAATTGGACATTAAGAGGAGCAATTCCCTGTGCAGGCTTCATCGCAAATGTGACAAACTTTGTCTTTGGTTTCACCTCAAGCCTAATAGGCTTACGCATTACTCTGCCTTCTGCATCTTTTGCGAGAAGGACGAGATTGTATACTCCTTCATCACGATAAATAGCTTTCAGCGTTGTATCTGTAGAAGTAACCTGTGATGCCTTTGGTGCCTCCCACCAAAAATCAACAAGTGGCATTATTGTTTTTGGCGTCAGGGAAATCGCTACTGGTGACTCGGCAGAAATAGAATTATTTTCGACAACATGAGATCCATCATAGGAAAGATCTGGTATAACCAGATTCTCTACGACTTTTACAATTTTGACTGCCTTGGCAATCTGACCGTTGTGGTTACGTGCTTTTGCAGTCACTTGGTATACCTTACGTTTGCGGAACGTATGACCAACACGATCGCCCTTTTCCTCTGGAGATTTATCATCAAAGTTCCACGTCACTTCTTGTAGTGGCTCTTCGGTAATCATGCGGAATACCACCTGAAAAGGAGGAGGACTTTCTAAGAATGTTGGAATTGTTTCTATCGCAACATCAAATGGGTTAGGGAGAGGCTCTTGAATGTCGAGAACTCTGTAGTACTGGAACTGCGTTTGGTTTGTATTCAGCATCGTAACAGTAACACGGTGCAATCCTGTACGCAGGAAGGTATGCGTAGCCTCTAGAGAAGTTGATGTCTCATCTGGAATACCATCTTCGTTAAAGTCCCACTGTATCTCTCGCACTTCGTAGTTTCTCTCTTCTGGGACAAGATGCTCCACACTAAAGACAATCTCCTCATCGATAACCGGGATAAACGGTGAATACGAGAACACCGCCTTTGGAATAACAATACGTTTACGAATTGTACGCTTAGATCCATCACTAAGTTCTAATGTAACACTGACATTGTACCCACCCTGCCTATCGTAGTATCCAGTAGAATCTGGTGTAACCGTCTCTTGGTCATACTCTCCATTTCCACTGAGATCCCATTTGTAGAGTTTTACACTAAGGCCACGGCGTTTCAGTATTGATGTAGCCGTTTCTGCGCTATAAGAGATTGAAAGAGGGGCAACAAGCTCGGTGTCTGCAGGTGGAGCAGAAATAGCAAACGGAAGTGACGGCTCCTGAGCAATCCAATACGGAACAAACGCACTCATTGCAATACCCGGTAGGGCGAATAATCCTATACGAGCAAAACTCGCGTATCGAACTTTGTCAGAGGCTCCTCCTGTTTTCCCAATTCTCATAACTGCAAAGAAACTCCCTAGTCCCAAACCGATTCCAAAGATCATAGCGACAAGTTTTGCAAGCGGAATTATGCTTTCCCACTTTCCAGATGCGTCTGGTAATACTGAAAGCAAAAATATAGACCACATCATGTATCCAAAATATGGAACACCAACGATAGCTATTAGTGCAAATCGTGCACTGGATATGGAACCCTTCTGCCCTTGGACGGCAGACGTGTCAGTAGATCCAGCGTCTTTAGGAGCTGAGGTAATGCCGTCGACGTTTGTTGTAGGTTCTTCTTCTGGCATATTAATAGGTATTCATATTCTGCATGATATCAAGGATTGTATCTTCATCAAATTGAGTGTCTTGCTGATATTCAAGTTCCTCTTGAAATAATGCTTCTGTAGGTAGAGTGAAAAATACAGCTGGGGAAAATACTTTTGCATTCTGCGGAGGAATTATTGCTGGTGCATCATTGTGATTACGGAATGTAATCGTAAATGACACAGAGGCAATACCATCTCCTTCGAGGGGTATAGACTGCACAACCCATGCAATTTTTTGTACAAAGTATGTTTCTGCATCTATCCAAAGTTGTCCGCTGGCCTTTATATCTTCGATAGCTGCTTGTGTCTCTGCTGCATCAAACTCCTGAAATTGCTCCTTTGCAATAGCAGCAAGGTAGCTCACGAGTTTTTCTTTATCGAGTGTAGTGTCGTAGTGATGTGTGTCTCTCCCATTGATAGTCGTAATACCTCTATCCCGTGTTACAGATACTACTTGAGCTTGCGCCTGTAATAGCCTCGGATCAGGTGTAATCTTCTCTGCTACAGGAAGTGTATCCCCCTCGGAGAGCTGCCACCATTTACCAGAAAGCATGCCAATGATTTCTGGTCTAAAGATTGCAGAATTTGGCTGAGACGTAAGTGAATGAATATTCATATACACCTCATCTTCTGTTATCACGACGACTTCAAGTGTCCCTGCAACTGAGGAAGGTCCTTCTATACCTCTGATATCAGCAGTAAGGTCTAACTGAAAGCGTAACTGTTCGCCGGCATCTTGTAGCATTCCATCAATGCGTGCTGTTCCGACGGCGGAAAATTTATCCGAATTAATATCAAAGTCACTCTGTGCTACATACTGTGCAGAATCTAACTTTTGCACTGCACGTGTAGCACGCTGCAATACCTCTTCTGGGGGTATGACATTCTCCGGCGTTACTTGGCTGCCACATGCAGCAAGTGCTAGAATTAATAAAATAGTTAAACGATTCAATTTCATAAGAAGAAGGATTGCACTAAGTTTGCCAGAAAAGTCGTTTTTTTACTAGCGCCCTACAATAGGAGTGGCTTCCATGTCACCTTCTTCTTCTACAGCAAACTGAATTGTGCGACTTCGACTTGCACGAACGTCTGCACGAAGCGCAAACTTTAACTTTTGGTTCTTCCGTAAAATAAATGGCGGATCAAACTCTATGCGGACACTATCTCCTGTCATCTGTGTTATCAGAGTAGAAATACGCCGATTGCGGAAGTCAATGTAGAGATGTTGCAGGTCTGTATTACTTGCCGAGCCATTATTGGTAAAGGTAATCGCACGCAAGTGATGATCGTCACGGTTATCTGCCTTAACAGTAAAACGTGACACAACTTGCTTCGCTCCAAAGCGTACCCTTCTCGTCAGATCCAAATAGTCTAGACTAATCTGCCCACGTGCACGTCCAGCAGTTCTACGCGTAGCAGTAAAGTCTCCGACGCGACGGTCTATACGAACAGTAGACCCCGCAGCTTCCATCGACACTAGCTCAAACCGATGCTCTCCAGCAGGAGAAGCATCTTCAGAAAAATCGGCAAGAAGAACAATATCTTCTACTTCGCATGCAGGAACACGGTAACCTCGTATATTCAAATCTACTGATCCACCTTTTCTTGCAATAGAACGTGCTCGCGAAATACGACGACCTCTATGTACAGCATAGATTGCATCAATATCACTGTTAGCTCCAAGTCCCCTCCTCTGCACAGCAATAGTATTTATCGTAACATCACCACTACAATCAGCTTTAAGTTTTAGTCGTAACATTTCTACACGTTGAGCTCCAGGTGGCACACTTGCAGACCCTGCTGCTTCTGCCTCTACGGTTAGATGTCCTCGAGGGTGCACAGACTGAATATGTCTAGGGCTTTGATCTGCTCTATGTGGAGGATTCACCGGCAGACTAAACTGGTGCAGGTAATACGCAATGAGAACCGAGGAAAGCATGAAGCTAGTATAACAGGTTTGCTTTGCATTATTGACATCACATAGTCCAAGCGTATATTTACGGTAATGCAAGAGCAAAACCCACAAGACAGGGTAGAACATTCGCAGAGTGGACCAATGGACATTAATAGTGGAAGAACTTTGGATAGATACTCTGATTTTGCAAATCTTGCAGAATATATACAAAAAAGACTCTTCAGGGTAATAGAAGATCAGGAACTGGACCCTGCATTAAGGAGTGGGATTACTTTTCATGGAATTGATATCAGAACGCTGGCAGCAGTTCCCAGGAACGACAGTGAAGAATTCGCTCATATTATTGGAGGAACAGAAATACACAGTGGTACTGTTTCTGTAGAAAGAACACTTCAATTTGGAGAAGAGATAGAAATGGGAACTGTAACATTTTGCAATGTAGCAGAAATGATAGAGGAGACTATCACCACATCTCCTCGCACTGCGCTTGAGTATGTACTCGAGCAGATGGGCCCACTGCCAGACCACGTAGAAACACTTCCATCTGTTAATAAAATAAAAGATTTGCAACTGACCAAATATAAGAATTATGGGACACCCGAGATACGTCGATACCACTTCCCAGATTTTAGAATTGTCAGCTTAGAAAAAGCGTTAAAGCGTGCTGCATCAGTCCACAATACCCTTACAAAGAATAGCCAAGATCCTCGCTACGATCGATTCGGTGTGTACTGCCCTCCATCGAACCCATGGGAAATTCGTTTGTATAAACTTCGACTAGACTACGTAGGGCAAATGATAATGATGATCAAAGAACAACCCCTTCCCGAAAATGTAACTATTCTCCAGCCGAGCACTGGTAAGCCAAAGGGGTATATACACAATAATGAAGATGATCTACTCATCACAAAGGAACCCTTTTCAGAAGGCCTGCCGTCTTCTTCAATTGCAGAACTAGAATCTCGATTAGACATGTTACTGGAAGAACACGAGAAGATTCAATTACGTGTACGAACATTACGTTTTGCATCTGATGCAACAGACAAGATAGTAGATGGAGCGATTATCGAGTTTCTCTTAAAAGAGAAGAATTAGTGCTTCTGGCCATTTGCTATAAGGCTATAGAATTGATATATGTCATCTCTTTTTGAGCACATTATTTGTTCAACAAATGCCTCTGGATACTGAAATTTAGTAAAAAGTCAGGGTAATAATACATACTGCTTCTAATCGGAAAATGGCTTACTTTAAAGCTTCTTTACATTCAGATACTTCAACGTGAACACTAGATGTAGTCAAATAGTACTAGACATCACGTTTGAGATCCGTAAACTGTTGCAGCTTTATGAATGATCCTACAATAGTACCAGTGAAGAAATTCACACCCTCGGCATCAGTTCCGGTTGTGGCACTCCACACCGCACTCATCGGACTTCTAACATTGTCCATGGTGATGAGCCTACCCACTCTTGGCTAAGAGGATCGTAGGACGAGCAGATGTTCAGGCCGACAAGCCACTCGCACTAACACAAACAGCGAGAACCGAAAAATCCTCTTAGGAGGCTATAGGGTCTTTGACGCTTTTTTTATCGCTTCGTCGCCTTTAGAGTCCCCTCAGCAATGTGATCTGCAGGTGCAGGATCTCCGTCATCCGGCTCTAGTGTGATTACTACCTTCGTGTACCCTGTGTAATCTTCGTTTGCATCAAAGCGCAAGCTGTGGCGTGAGTCGCCAAAGTAATTGCTAAGGTGTCCCACCGAGATAACACTTGGTCCTTTTATAAGCCAACCCTCGTAAAAGTATCCATCAGCAGCTGGTTCTATATTAAGTGTTATTGTGTGCAAGAAATATCCATCCTCAAACATGTGTGCTTGTGCAATACCATTTGCACGAAAATCTCCGACTTCTGTAATGGCACCGTACGCAAACTGCGTTTCTTCACCATGATTGTCGTACTCTACCTTTCCACCTACAGGTAGTGGGAACTGAATAATCTCTGTATCAAGTGCTTCTTCGCGCGCGCTGCGTTGATCTCCACATCCAGCGAGGAGAAGTACAGAAAGGAGGAGGAGGGAGAGGTTTTTCATAGGCTGGAATATTAAAGTGGAAAGTGGAAAGTGGAAAGTGGAAAAAGCGTAATAATTTAGAAGATTTTCCGTTTTCCGTTTTGCACTTTCCGTTTACCAGAGGAATCCAGGAGGCCTGCTTTGTATCTTGTTTCGCTCAAATTGAGCATGGTGGTCTGCTTTAGCTGCCATGACCTGATAGCGAGGAGCATCTTCTGGATAGAGACGAGCGAGCATATTACAGATAGCGATGAATTCTTCTACATTTGGAGAAAGCGTAACATAATGACTATTGCGCTCTATGGCATCTGCAAACATGGATAATAGCCCATCTATCATTGGTCTCTGCTGATCTATCTCCTCTCGCATATCTAGTGCAAGGTATGCCTCTATAAGACCATGCGTCACACTCAAATCATTATAGCGACCTCTCTTAAATGCGTGCTTATACGACTCTAGTGCTCTCTGCTTTTCGCCAGCAAGTAATGCCACGTCTCCCTGCCTCTTCCAAGCACGAAAGTCCTCCTTGTTTACAGCAAAGTATGTATCCAAAGCCTCTTGGGACTCTGCGTACTTGCCTTCTTGTGCATAGATCTTTGCACGGCTGAGATGTAGATCACGTGTGAAGTACTCACGCTGCGCTTTTTCATACCATTCAATGGCAGTAAAAGGATCCCCAGCGGCTTCTGCACTACGACCTATAGAAGAAATACCAAGATACGCTCCTTCGTACAGAAAAATCACAAGAACAACGAGTGCAACAATAATCTCTGTGATGCGAGCAATGGAAGCAGGAACATTTCTTAATGCACCGATATCCAAGTAAGACATCAGGATACCAAGCAGTAACCAAAATGGTAAACTGATACCAGTAAACTGCATATTAAAGTCGATCATGTTATGCAAGATGGCCCCACAAAGACCAAGGTATATTAGTGTTCGCAAAGAAAACGTCAGCGACCCCACTTCTACTCTGTCAGAAAGAAGCAGCACCGTTGCGCGATACATCACTAAGCCAACAAGAACAAAGAATACTAGTGTTGCCAAGATGCCCCGCTCTACGAGAAGTTTAAGAACAACATTATGAGGATGATCCGAAGTAGCCAGCACTGTGCGCTGTAACTCTGGCTGTACGAATCGGAAACTATACGGACCCCAACCAAGTAGCGGCTTTTGTGTCGCGAGGTTTAATGCTTGTCCCCAGAACGTAAACCGTTCACTTACAGAACTAGATCCCTCTGCAGCAGATAGTGTGACCTTCTCTCCTACTTCTTGCACTTCATAGAGATTTGACCGCACATCATTGATTAGAAGAAACCCTCCAATAGCTACAACGAGCATTACAACAGAGACAGGAATGATATTACGTACAGGAAACTGCGGGCGCGTTTTTTTGTAGATGATCCCTCCCCAAATTCCTAATTGCATCAAGAAGACCAAGAACCCTCCCCGAGAGTATGCAAGAAACAAACAAGCAAAGACCATGCCTACTACAGCGGCACGCACTAAGAACTCTGCACGACTGCGAAGGTCTTTTGTATTAGCTGAATAATCTCGTAATACCCAGTAAACTATCAGTGGCCACGTTAGTAATAAGAACTGAGCCCATGCGTTAGGCCAATAGTCTGTATGAAATCGAAAATCGAAGAACGTTCCAACGAATCTATTTACTGGCTGAAAGACATACACTAGTACCCCTACGCCACACGCTACAATAACCGTAATACACAACACTCGAATAAGCTTTGTGATGTATTGCTCTCCATTATCTGGATCTGATGCCTTACGGATCATCCATAGCAGCATAAGCCCAAGTGCTGCAGTACGTAATACTTCGTCTAGCCCATAGTTACCAGTAGTAGATGTAAAATACGAAAGAAACGTCAGCACAATAAATCCCATTACCGCACTCCATAGCATCACTGGAATTTCTCTCTTTCCTACGTGACTACACAATGTATGAGAAATGATAGTAATTGTAGCAGCAACCCCTGTAAGCAACCATGTCACATCCAAACTCTTACCTCCTCTCCACAGCACAGAAGCCACGAGAAGGACAAGTACTGTCCATTCGCAGACATCACACCACCTAAGACGTTGACTGGAAAAGGGATTGGGGAAATTCATTACGAGTATCTTACACAGGTTTAATAAAAGAAGCATCTGATGAATAGCTGTTGTAATAAATAACAACAGGTTTTTACTTGTTTCTAGCTGGCACTCTGTATTTTAGAGTGCTAGAATCTTCTGGCTTTGTATTTGTACAAACGAATACACGTTAAATTTACCCAACTATATATATGTCAGACCTCCCAAAACTTTCTGTAAAACTCGACCCATCAGCTGGGCACGTTGCCGTTATTCCTGATACGCGTGACCAAGTAACCGCCTCTGGAATTATTATTCCTGATACTGCTTCGGATAAAAAGTCTTCTATCGGTACTGTCTACGCAGTAGGCACAGGTAAAGATAAAGATGGTATTGATGCTAGTGTCTACAACGTTGGAGACCGTGTTGTCTACGGGCAATATTCAGGGGAAGAAATCGAGCTTAAAGATGAAAACGGTAAAACAGTAGAAGTAAAATTCCTCTCTGCTGATTCGATCAGATCTAAGATTTCGTAATTCCCAATTCCTAACTACTAATCCCTAACCCCTATTACAATGGCTAAACAAATTATTTTCGGAAAAGAAGCCCGCGACCAGATACTTAAAGGAGTACAAGTTCTCACCGATGCTGTTGCATCAACAATGGGACCAAAAGGTAGAAATGTATTAATCGAAAAAAGCTACGGCGGACCAACCGTTACTAAGGATGGTGTGACTGTTGCTAAAGAGATTGATCTCGAAGATAAGTTTGAGGACATGGGAGCTCAACTTGTAAAAGAGGCTGCAACCAAAACTAACGACGCAGCTGGAGACGGAACAACAACCGCTACTGTTCTTGCACATGCAATCATGACCGAAGGTCTAAAGCACGTTAAAAGTGGTGCGAACGCTATCTCTATAAAGCGAGGTATCGACAAGGCTGTAGTTGCTGTTGTCGACGAGCTCGAAAAGATGAAGAAGGATGTCGTCAGCAAAGAAGAGTACAAAGCTGTTGCAACCATCTCTGCACAAGACGAAGAGATTGGTGACACGATTGCAGAAGTTATCGACCAAGTCGGAAACAACGGTGTTGTCACTGTAGACAAAGGGCAGACCTTTGGAATCGAGAAGGAATACGTAGAGGGTATGCAGTTTGATAACGGATACATCAGCCCATACTTCATTACTGATACTTCTCGTATGGAAGCAGTGTTCGAGAACCCTGCTGTCCTTATTACAGACAAGAAGATCGGATCCATCCAAGAGATTCTTCCACTACTCGAGAAACTTGCACAAAGCGGAAAGAAAGAGATTGTAATCATCTGTGAAAATGTCGAAGGAGAAGCACTCGCTACTTTGGTAGTAAACAAGCTTCGCGGAACATTCTCTGCACTTGCTATTAAGGCTCCAGCATTTGGAGACCGCCGCAAATCTATTCTTTCTGATATCGCAGCTCTTACTGGAGGTCGTGTTATCTCCGAAGAAGTAGGGCTTAAGCTCGAGAATGCAGATGTAGAAGATCTTGGAAGTTGCGACCGTGTCATCTGTACCAAAGACAACACTACTGTTGTTGGCGGATCTGGAAACAAAGAAGATATCGAGCTTCGTGTGAATCAAATTAAGACAGAGATCGAAAGCACCAAGAGTGACTTCGACAAAGAGAAGCTCATGGAGCGTCTCGCAAAGCTCACCGGAGGTGTCGCTGTTATCAAAGTAGGAGCAGCAACAGAGGTAGAGCAGAAAGAAAAGCAACACCGTGTAGAAGATGCACTTGCTGCAACACGCGCTGCTGCAGAAGAAGGAATCCTTCCAGGTGGAGGAACTGCGCTTGTACGCTCACTTAGCTCTCTTGATGGAATCAAGACAGCAAACGACGACGAAGCTGTTGGTGTCGAGATCATAAAGGGCGCACTCGTTGCCCCTCTTCGTCACATTGCTAATAATGCTGGTGTCGATGGTGATGTCGTGATCGCCAAAGTCCAGAAGTTAAAAGGGAACGAAGGATATAACGCACTAACTGATACGTACGAAGATCTTGTAAAAGCAATGATCATCGACCCGAAGAAAGTAACACGCAGTGCACTAGAATTCGCAGCATCTGTTGCGTCTATGTTCCTCACCCTCGAAGTAGCTATCGCAGAGATTCCTAAGGAGGATGACCCTGCCGCTGCTGCTGCCGCTATGGCAGGTATGGGTGGTATGGGAGGAGGAATGGGTGGGATGATGTAAGAAGTGGAAAGTGGATAGTGGATAGTGGAAAAAGAAGGACCCCTCTGGGGTCTTTTTTGTTTGTACTACAGACAATACGTACGCATAAACGAGGGCTAGGGAGAGGGGCTGGCCATCGGCTCTGAGGCTCAGGCTCGAAGAGGGGAGAGGTCAGCCTCTATTGACATATGTTAATTAATGAGTATAATGGCGCGGTCCAGTTCACTCCGAGCTGGTTTCGATCTTTTCTTTAGTAGAAAGTACTGAGTTTATGCGTAAGTCATGGAATCTCCTGATTATCATCAGGAACGCCACGGAAGGTAGCTCTATTTGGCAGCCTTTTACTAACCTCTGTTTAGCTCAAGGAATGAGAGTATTGGCTGTTGGTCGAATTTCCAAAAAACTGGGAAATGAAGACACAGCAGCCGTACTAGTCGTTGAAACTAACTTGCTGAAGACGCTGATGTTCAGGCGAAAGATTGAACGTCTAGTGTCTAAAAACGACTACATATTAGTTCCATTCGTTGAAGGACATTTGTTTTGCTTCTTTTGGGAGCAGTACACTACCGACTTCAGAACTCAGCCTCTCATCGAGGCTGAATCTGAACTCGTATCATAAAGAAAGGATTGATAACCGGTGTCGCACTTTGCGACGCCGGTTATTTTCTTAGTGGTCCAATCTCCATCAGACGCGATGGTACTACTCGCCACTTGGTCAGAGGAACGTTGATAAACAACACACCAAAGGTAATCAGTCCCAAGCTTATCAAATGATTTTGCGTAAGCACTTCTCCAAGTAAACTGCTCGCCATTACTATTCCTATTACACGACCCATCGCCGCGATGATCCCTGCGTCCATGGCTTTGACTTTACGCAGAGCACGGAAGTACAGGAAGAATGGAATCAGATATGCGATAAGCGGAAGAGCAAGGACAAGCCATACGTTCTGTGGTGTAGCAAGGAACTCTAGACCCGAAGAATCACGAACAAGAATATATGCTCCTACAATCAGTAAACTGGATACTGTTCGTACCATAACGATAGAATCTAAATGACGATGCTTGATGTATTTTTTGTGAATGATAGTCGTAAGTGCTGACAGCATGGAAGATGCAATTAGTAAGAATGCTCCTGTACTTAAACTAAGTGCCTGTACATCAGGCCAGAGTAGCACCACCATTCCTGTAATCAGAAACACACTTCCTATCGCCATTTGATTGCTGAACTTTTCCTTAAGGAAGTACACAGAGAAGATCACCACAAAGAGTGGGAGTAAACTCGTCAGCAACATCGACTCTGTCGCTGTTACCATATTGAGCCCCTCAAAGAACATGATCGGCCCGATGACTCCTCCAATAATTGTAGAAAGCACGGTTCCGAAAATATCCTTCTTCGTCATCCCCCATCGCTCCCCTCTTTCTAAGCTGATAATTTCATGAGACATGAGGACAATCGTCATAATCAGTAAGATCACAAAATACAGTTGAACAGGAGTCCAACCCGCTTCGTATAATACTTTTGAAAATATCGGCTTGCTATTAGCGAGCACCACCGCAATCAGTAGTTGAGCCAATCGCCAGCGTTGCATCGTGTCATCTTGCAGAGCAGTCATGAGTAGATGATAGCAGAAACCCGGAAGACAGTATGTCGTCCTCCGGGTTAGTTGTGTTTCGACGAGGGTACACAGCTCACTTGACCTCAATCTTGAGGTCGCTGCAAACATTAAGAGTCGCTTGTACCATGCCCAGAATAATGATTCTGGGAATCGAAATGAGCGCAGTGAAATTACCAGACATACGCACTATCTTGCATATCTCTGCGAATACATCAATGCTCTAAGAGCTGCTTTTGGCTTTCTTTAGCCATCTATTAATTGATGATATACTGACTTTTGACTGAAGATTCTTGAAGTATTACACTACCCCTACCCACTACCCCTTAAGCTATGAACACAGAACTTAAACAAGCACTCCCCGCTCTCGTCATCGTAGGACTGATCTTTGTGCTTGGACCAAAGCTTATGAATAGCGATTCAGCAGCTCCTGCCCCTCACGCTCCAACTATTAAAGAAGACTCCAAAGGAAGAACGGTCATGTTACACACCAGCAACTGGAAATTTCAACCAAGTGTTATTCGCCTCAAAAAAGGCGAGAATGTTTCTCTACATCTTATGGGAATAGAAGGAGATCACGGTCTCGCTATTCCTGGACTTGGAGTCAAAGAATCTATGAACAAGGGGGAAATGAAACTTGTTAAGATACCAACAGACAAAGCAGGTACATTTGAATTCTTCTGTAATGTACAATGTGGCCCAGGTCACAGTGATATGGAAGGAACTATTATTATTGAATAACTCTTGATCCTATGAAACGCCTACTTCTCCTCTCCCTTCTCCTTGCTGCTTGCAGTACAGGCTCAGGAACAGATACTGGATCTACCCACCCTGCTGATGCATCGCAGAGTGAAATCAATATGGCAGAAATGATGGATATCTCTGTAGAAGAGTTGCGAAAGCAAACACCAGAAGAACACATGCAGATGATGAAAGATATGATGAAGCCTTCTGCAGACCACCCATCAGAATGCGAAGGAGATGGCTGCAGCTGTCACGTCGCACAGGCACCAGATGCTCCGAAGAAAGGTGGTTGTGGCTGTGGAAAAGCAGCATGCAACAAGGCTTCGTAGTGAAACGATTGCTGAGGCCTACAATTGTAGGCTTCGCTGCTATCATCGTGGAAGATCAGCTTCTTCCTTCCTCTTGTTACTGTTCCACAGGTGATACTGATTGCTTTGATTTTGAATAAGATATCGATGTGATGCTCCTATAGCTTCAAATCCCCCTTCGTAATCTTAATTACTGCACCTCGCTCTACGGTATTGTTGAGAATGAAATCCGCAACGTACGTTTCTAATGTATCCGTAATAGCACGTTTCATTTCACGTGCACCAAATTCTATGGAATATCCCTTTTCCGCTATGGCTGCGACTGCATCTGCTTCAATCTGAATCGCAATACCTTTGCCTTGCTCCAGCTCTTTGATGATAGAACCGATCATCAGCGTCGCGACTTGCACAGTCTCATCTCGTGTAAGAGGCTGATACAGAATCACGTCATCAAATCGGTTTAAGAACTCTGGAGAGTAACTTCCTGTTTTTATTAGTTCATCAAGTAATTCTTTTTTGAATGTACTCTGATCTGGATCTGGATGGCTCTTTAAGAATTCAACAATAAACTGAGCACCAGCATTGGATGTTGCAATGATGATACTGTTTCTAAAGTCAGTTTTTACCCCTTGGCCGTCGATTAAGTGACCTTCGTCAAGGATCTGCAGGAACAGGTTAAGGACTTTCTTGTCTGCCTTTTCAATCTCATCAAGAAGAATCAGAGAGAACGGCTTGTCTTGAACAGCACGTGTTAGGAATCCTTCGGATTGATATCGAGGATCCGTAGACCCAATTACCATGTTTACGCTGTCTTCATTTCCATATTCATTCATATCCATACGAATCATATTCTCTGCTGATCCAAAGTACTTCTCCGCCAACGTCTTTGCTGTCTGTGTTTTACCGACACCAGTAGGTCCTAAGAAGAGGAATGTTCCGATCGGCTTGTTGTGATCCGAGATATCAGCGCTCGCACGCTTGAGTGCATTAGAAATAGAAGTAATTGCGGCTCTCTGGCCTACAATATCCTTTGCCATTTCTTCTTCTAAGTTCCGAAGAACATCTTTCTTCTTTTCATTCGCCCCGGTAATGTCCATATGAGCTCGCAAAGAGATCATCTCTCGTACATTATCTTCTGTGACGAAGTCTGCCTTTGCATCTTTGGCATTTGCTACAGCATCGTAGAGAAGATCAATAGCCTTCCCTGGGAATGCACCCTTTGTTACATAACGATCTGCTAGGTCGATAATTCCCTTTAGGGCTTTGTACGTGACATGTGTGTGCTGACGTTCATCAATACTAAAGTACTCTTCCATAAGTACCGACATCGTATCTGCTGTAACAGTTGGCTCTAGAGAGAGCACTTCGAACTGCGACTCTAATGCAGGGCTTGTCTTAATGTATTTGTGATAGTCTTTCGTGTCTGCAATTCCAATAATATTGATATTTTTTGACTGGAGAAATTTAGTCAGTACTCCAGAAATCTTAGCATCACCCGACTGCAAAAAGAGTCCGATATTTTCAATCACGAGGATATAGCGCCCTTGGTTGTTGGCCCGCTTGAGAGCCCCCAAGAGCACTGTATCTGGATCGTGTGCCCCAGAAAGAAGATCTTGAGCTTTCAATTTGAGGACATGTGTATAAGCAAACCCCTTCTTACTTTCTTCCACACGTAGTCGGTAAGCGATATTTTCTACAAACGTCTGCTTTCCACTACCATCATCTCCAGTAACAATAATATTGTGCTGACTCGAACGTGTCAGAACATGCATAGCATCTTTTAACTTATCGAGATGGATAGTTACTTTATGCTCTCCTCGGTAAAGAATATTTTGACTGATATCTTCTGTAATACTATCAAGAACGTCATTAAATCCTGTCACCCACTTTCGTCCCATCCCACCAAAGGTTTTAGTGAGGCCCGCAGGGCTCCACGACTTATCTTTATGCCACACTGCTGCATGATAGTTCTCCCACTTTACGATCATCTCCATGTCAGCAATCGAAATATCTAAGGAGTTTAGTAATTGTTCTAGTGCGCCCTTTCTTTGGAAGAACGTAAATAGCACTACGTCAGCATCCATCTTTCGTACAGAGAACCGCTGCATATTTGCTGCTGCTTCTCCAAGAAATGGAATAATGCTCTCTTGGCCTACTTCTGGTTTCGCTACTTCTAAAAGACGGTCTCTTTCGAGTCCCATCTCATGCAAGATAAATTTACCTCGCTCGGTTTTGGTCACTGCCTCTAGTAGTTGATACGAGGTCTTTGCATTGTTCGGAAGTTTTTGAAGAACCTTGTATGTCAGAAGACACGCAGAATTCTTTTTGCTGAGAGCTTTACGATTATCATTCTCTAGCATATCAGCAATAAATTGTCGGATGACAATATATGCAAATCCAAGTAGGGAGATCCCTACTGCAATATGTGTCCACGTCTTTGCTTGGTAGTCTTCGAGAAGAACTATTCCAATACAAAGGATGGCAATAAGAATCGCAATCGGGCCTTCGATAAAGCGTCGTAATGTACGAGCAGAGAATGCTCGGGTTGCCGTTGGATCAAATAGAACTTGCATGATTAGAAGGCAGCACTAAAGACGTAGGTAAGACCAATCCAAAAAAGAATCGGGAATGAAAGCCATGCCATGTAAAAGAAGGCAAAGCAGACCGTAAGAATAACAACCGCAGTAAGCCCGAAGAATAACGTCACCGAGCGAAAGATAAACCCAATCGTTCTACTAACAATGTTTAAGGTGAGTGTCTGGGCAAATTCACTAAGATTAAATCCTTTTTTTCGATACGGGTCTACAATTTGTCTCCAAGGGGAAATAAGTGTTCTCAAAAGGAAGATAAATGAAAAGATCTCTACAAATGCTCGAAGATACGCAAAGTACAACTTTAGGATGCGACTCGGCTGCTCCCAGAAGTACCAACGAATAAACTCTGGTAGCGTAATGCCGGTGAATATCAGCGGATGCCGAATGAGATCAAGCGGGCCCATACATTTAAGGGTTATCGTCTGATTATAGCAGATTTCGGCCATTTATTGAAGGTTGAACACCAAGTCGTGGTACACTCCAAAAACTCTATGAATGGACAATTTATTGTTTTTGACGGCCCCGATGGATCAGGCACAACACGCCAATGTGGTTTTTTAGGCGAACACTTGCGCAGAAGTCACAATAATGTCTTGCTGACTGCGGAGCCCACAGAATCACCAATCGGTCAAGAGATACGCAGCATGCTACACCGAGATACCATGCCTTCTCCGGATGCAATCCAGCTTCTTTTTTGTGCAGACAGAGCCAATCATGTCAGCACAGTAATCGAACCTGCTCTACGAAAGGGGCAAATTATCGTCTCAGATCGCTACGCATTATCGACAATTGTCTACGGAGCAGCTCAAGGAGTAGATAAAGAATGGCTCGAACACATCAATGCAAAATTCCCAAAGCCAGATCTTACCTTTATTACATTACCTCCTTTTGATGTTTGCATGGAACGACTAAACAAAAGAAAGACCCGTGATCAATTTGAAATGGAGAATTTCCAAAGGAGAGTATACGAAAACTATAAGTCTATAGAGGATCCTAGTGTTGTATTTGTCGATACCTCTGGAAGTAAGACCAGCACAGCCAATTTTGTCTGGCGACAATACCAGCTACACTTTGGCGCAATTTCGCAGGAAACAGAAGTAAAGATGAGCTAAACTCTTACCATGTCACCTCTCATCCTCGACGGCAAAATTGCTAGTAAGGCCTTGCTTGAGTTTTTAAAACCTCTTGTTGAAACGCTAGATCCCAAGCTTGTTGTTGTTCAGGTTGGAAATGATCCTGCTAGTGCTAGTTACATAAAGCAAAAAGTAAAAAGTTGCGAAGCAGTAGGGATGCGTCAAGAACACCGTCATCTCGATGAGAATATTTCTTTGAAAGAATTGATGGAAGTTATAGATGCGCTAAATGCAGACGAAGATGTCACAGGATTTTTTGTGCAGTTACCACTACCTGCACATCTCGAAAAACATGCTCCGGATATCATCAAAGCTATTGATCCAAAAAAAGATATTGATGGCTTCGGTGCCTATAATCTTGGAAAAGTATTTCTCTCAAAAGAATTTGAACACCTACCTCCAGCAACACCGTCTGGAATTATTCGACTATTAGAGCACTATGACATTGAGATCGCCGGCAAACATGCTGTAGTTGTTGGCCGCAGTAATACAGTCGGTAAGCCTGTTGCAATCATGCTACTAAATCGCAACGCAACCGTAACTATCTGCCACAGCAAGACAAAAGACCTTGCAGCTCAAGTAGTCCAAGCAGATATTGTGATAGCTGCTGTTGGCAAACCAAAAATGATTACCGCAGATATGGTCAAAGAAGGAGCCACCGTAGTAGACGTTGGTATCCACAGAACTGACGACGGACTTTGTGGCGATACGGACTTTGCAGCCCTTGAATCTAAGGTTTCTGCCATCTCTCCGGTGCCAGGTGGCGTGGGCCCTATGACCGTCGCTAGCCTCATAAGAAACTGCGTAACTGCCAAGGAACGGCAAATGGCGATAAGATAATCGCTTGCGAGTTTAAGAAACTTCTATAGAATAACTCCGTGGAAAACGACCTTCCGCCGCAATTTTGGCCTCCTCGGATTTATGTCCGTCGAGCCCAATTAAACGGAAAACGGAAAACGGAAAACGGAAAATTAAATCTAGGAGATTCTTGCACTTCAATTTGGTTAGGATTTTCTTTTTCCACTTTGCACTTTCCACTTTCCGTTTCTTAATATGTGTGGAATTATGGCTATATCCGGCTATCAAGATGTCATTCAAGATCTGTATGATGGACTGATGCTGCTTCAGCATAGAGGACAAGATGCAGCAGGAATCATGACCTACAACGACCAGTTCCATTTGAAGAAAGCAAATGGGATGGTGCGCGATGTCTTTCATAGTAAATCTCTCGCTCGACTTAAAGGTCCTATGGGAATCGGCCATGTTCGTTACCCTACTGCTGGGTGCAGCTCTGAATTTGAGGCACAGCCGTTCTTCGTTAACAGTCCATTTGGAATTGCCATGGCACACAACGGAAACCTGACAAACTATAAAGATCTTGCGAAGGAACTTCTCGAGAAACAATTTAGACATCTTAATACCAATTCTGACTCCGAAATTCTCCTCAACGTTTTTGCAGTAGCTCTTCTGCATCAAAAGCCTAAAAACCTTACACCAGAACATGTGTTTGGTGCTATGAAAACTGTTTTTCGAAAGTGTAGCGGAGCATACTCAGCGGTCGCACTTATTGGAGGACACGGTATCGTTGCATTTAGAGACCCCCATGGTATTCGTCCACTTGCCCTTGGAAAGAGAAAGTATGGAATGAAAGAGGAGTATATTATCGCCTCAGAGAGTAGTGCATTTTACGGATTGGAATTTGAATTTGTCCGTGACGTAAAACCAGGAGAAGTAATTTATATTGATAAGAAGAACAAACTCCACAGCCGCATCGTTAAAGAAGGAAAGCTTACCCCTTGTCTCTTCGAATGGGTCTATCTCGCAGCACCAGACTCTACTCTCGATGGAGTAAACGTCTACAAGGCTCGTGTGCGTATGGGTGAGTATCTTGCAAAGCAAATTATAGATGCTGGTATCAAGATTGATAGTGTTATCCCTGTACCCGATACAGGACGTGCCTCTGCAACAGGACTTGCAGATAAGATCAAAGCACGATACCGAGAAGGATTTGTAAAAAACCGATATATCGGTAGAACCTTTATTATGTCAGGCCAAAAGATTCGCAAGCGCAGTCTTAAATTCAAGCTTCATCCAATCGAACTAGAATTTAAAGGAAAGAACGTTCTTCTTGTTGATGACTCGATTGTTCGTGGAAATACGAGTAAAAAGATTGTTGAACTCGTACGTGAGGCAGGGGCTAAGAAGGTATATTTTGCTTCTGCATCTCCACCAATTATTGGACCAGACCCGTATGGAATTGATCTGCCAACAGAGACAGAGCTTATTGCTGGAACAAAAAGTATAGAAGAGATTCGCAAGTTTATTGGTGCTGATGGACTTTTTTACAGCAACATTGAAGATCTTCGCAAAGCTGTTCAATACGGTAACAAAAATATTAAGCATTTCTCCGAAGGATGTTTTACAAAGAAATATCCAACACCAGAAATTAATGCAAAGCTCTTAAAAGAACTGGGTAATAGTAGAAACAGTTCTCGAACAACAGGAGACAGGCAGCCTGACGATGAGGATGGAGATGGAAGCAAGACTATGAGTCTTGTATAAAGTAATATGAAAATACTTCTTACTTCTCTGGCAGCTCGCGGACATGCTATTGCCGATGCTCTAGCACGTAGCCCACAGAATCCAGAGATCATTTCTATTGTCCCCTCAGCAAACTCAGGGATCGCCGCAATTGCTTCCGAGCAATTCATAGCAGATCTCATGGATTTTGATGCAGTGCTTGATATTGCCAAAAAAGTGCAGCCAGACTTTGCCTTTGTCGCACCTGATGACCCAATCGGAGCAGGGCTCGTCGATGCACTAGAAGAAATTGGTATACAGTCTGTTGCTCCAAAGAAATCTCTAGGGCGAATAGAAGCAAGTAAAGGGTTTGCCCGTGAGCTCCTCGCAACTCATGGGATCGATGCCTCCCCTGCTTACTGCATATTTACTGATACGGATGAGAATGCCATTCGCGCTTTCCTTGATGAGCTCGAAGGTAACTACGTCGTGAAGTATGACGCACTGAAAGGGGGAAAGGGTGTAAAGGTTAGCGGAGAGCATATGCACTCTATCGATAAGGGCGTTGCCTATGCTATTGAATGTATCAATGAATGCGGACGCGTAGTGATAGAAGAAAAGCTGATCGGTGTAGAGTTTAGTCTGCTCAGCTTTGTATCTGGTACACAGGTGGTAGATATGCCCGCTGTACAAGACCACAAACGTGCGTACGAAGGAGACACTGGACCCAACACTGGTGGTATGGGTACGTACTCAGATAGCAATCACAGCCTCCCGTTCTTGAGTGATAGTGACATAGAGGCTGCTAAGCTTCTTAATCAGCAAACAGCAAAAGCGCTTCTTGATGAATGCAAAGAGCCTTTTAAGGGAATCTTGTACGGAGGATTTATTGCAACAAAGAAAGGTATTCAACTGATAGAGTACAACGCACGATTTGGAGACCCAGAGGCTCTCAATATTCTCCCTCTACTAGAAACAGACTTCGTCGATATTTGCCAAGGTATTATTAACGAGGAGCTGAGTGAGGATATGGTTACATTTTCCCATAAAGCTACGGTCTGTAAATACATCACACCAGAAAGCTATCCTGAGAGTAAAGATAATAAAGGTGAAGCTGTTACTCTTCCAGATCCAGGGCTAAATGCACGCATCTACCTTGGAGATATCTCACAGAGCGATGACGGATCACTCCTCCTCGGAGGATCCCGTACAGCAGGAATTGTCGGTATTGGAGATACTATTGCTGAGGCAGAAGCTACAGCGCAGTCTCTCTGCGAGCAGGTCACAGGACCAGTGCGATTTCGTACTGATATTGGTACGCAGAAAGTAATAGATCAGCGTATCGATTTGATTGAGCAGGTACGAAAAGGGTAAGATCATTCCTATGAAAAGAGATTACTCACGAATACTGATTCCCTTCGTCTATTTTATAGCTGGAGCCACTGGTATCGCCTCTGTAGCAACAACCTTTTACTACAAGGATGATTTAGGCTTAAGCCCTGCACAGGTCTCAATCCTCGGATCAATTGCTATCATCCCATGGAGTATTAAACCGTTGTATGGATTCTTTTCTGATAGAAAACCTATCTGGGGATTTCGTAGAAAGCCCTATCTCTTTCTTGCAGGACTCATGGGGGCTGCAGGATATTTCTCTATGGCAACGTGGGTGAACTCATTTAACACGGTGATGGTTGCACTCTTCATCTCTGGAATGGGATTTGCATTGGCTGATGTGATTGTCGATGGAATCGTCGCAGAGAAAAGTAGAAATCAGAAAGTAGCAGGAAAACTCCAGAGTATTTGCAGAGCCTCTATTATGGTTGGAGCCCTATCTGTAGCGTATCTTGCGGGTATACTTGTCGAAGTTATTGGCCCGAGAAATGTCTTCTTTATTACAGGAACTCTACCACTTCTTACCAGTGGACTCGCACTCATCATCACAGAAGAAGTTACCGAAGTTGTCACATTTTCCATAAAAGAAACTTGGAAAAAGCTTAAAGAAGCTATTACTCGCGATCTCCTCTGGGCAATTCTTTTTATCTTTGTTTGGAGAGCCACCCCTAGTAGTGGAGGAGGGCTTTCGTATTTTATGATTGATGAACTGGGCTTTGACGCAGAGTTCTTTGGTCGTCTAAGTATGGTCTCTCACGGTATGAGTATTGTAGGAATTCTGATGTTTAGAAAATTCTTACTCAATGTTAGTCTTCGCAAACTCTTCTTCTGGATCATCATTGCCAGTGTCATCCTTAGCTTGCCAACCATTGGACTTGTGTACGGGTGGTATGAGTACGTAGGAATGAGCCCTCGATTCTTTGCACTTGCAGATACCTTTATCTCCGCACCGCTAACAGAGATCGCCTTCTTGCCTCTCTTGGTTCTAGCTGCCCGACTTTGCCCTAAGGGCATCGAAGCTACGATGTTTGCTATCCTTGCTTCTATCATGAATATTGGATTAGCTCTGTCTGACCTTGGAGGTGCATGGCTGCTTAATTACTTCGATGTGCATCAAGCTATTGGTGATGCAGCTGCTAATTACAGTGGGCTTGATAAAGTTCTATGGATAGCCATCCTCAGTAGCTTCTTACCCATGCCATTCCTAAGGATGCTACCCGAAGTTAGAGTAGCTGCAGAACTTGGTAGTCCATCTGCGCAACAACCTATAGAAGATGTACTGGGGACAGATAAGAAAGATATTGCCTAAGCCCCGACAGAAGCCAGCTTATCTAGCTGATCTTGCTGCTGCAATGCTTCGATAATCTGTAAGATATCGCCCTCCATAATACCGGGGAGGTTATTAAAGTTCTGTCCTATGCGATGATCAGTTACGCGATCTTGCGGGAAGTTATAGGTTCTTATTTTTTCTGATCGATCCCCAGAACCAATTTGCCCAAGGCGCATATCCCCTCTTTCTTTGGCAAGGCGTTCTTGCTCTGCTGCATATAAACGCGAGCGAAGGACTCCCATGGCCTTTGTCTTATTCTTCAACTGAGACTTTTCATCCTGACAAGTCACTGTAATATCGAGCGGGATGTACGTTAGGCGAACAGCAGAGTCTGTAGTATTAACGGACTGACCACCAGGCCCCGACGAACGGAAGATATCTACACGAATATCCTCATCTTTTACCTGGATATCAACTTCCTCTGCCTCTGGAAGAATTGCAACAGATGCGGCACTTGTATGCACACGCCCTTTGTTTTCCGTAGCAGGGATACGCTGTACACGGTGTACACCAGACTCAAACTTCAACATTCCATATGCACCAACACCATCAATCTTACACACCGCTTCTTTTACTCCCCCACTCTCTGCATCTTTCTTATCCATAAGCTCTGTGGTCCATTTCTTCTCTTCTGCAAAACGTAGGTACATTCTTAAGAGTTCTCCTGCAAAGAGTGCTGCCTCGTCTCCTCCTGTACCTGCTCGAATTTCTAAGATTACTGACCTATCATCGTCAGGGTCTTTTGGAATCAAGAACAGCTTCATCTCCTCCTCTAGTTCTGTCACACGATTACGAGCCGCCTCTGCTTCTTCGTCTGCCATTGCTCTCATCTCTGGATCTTCTATTTCTTCTTTTGCAAATGTGATAGCAGCAGTTGCTGCATCATGTTGCGCTAACATGCCGCGAAGTGGCTCTAGTTCTTTCATACGTTTACCAATTTTGGCTATTTGCTTCGGGTCAGAAAGAACCTCAGGTTCAATCATCTTCTTTTGCAAAGTATCGTATTCTGCCGCAAGGGAACGGAGCTTATCTATCATAATGCGTTAGTTGTTATCTGCTCTTTTCTTTCCACAGCTTTCGCAAGCAGCAGACCATGTATATGTTGGCTTTTTGCAAGAGCTACATGCTTCCTGCAATTGCTTTCCACATCCTCCACAGTAGTCCCCACTAAGATCTAGTGGATAGCTGCAGGTTGGACATTGCATGTTGCGAATCTTCTTCTTGCCTCCACGAACAGGGTCAGTCGCTCTACGGTGGACAGAAACAATGAGTCCTCCGAGGATCAGAACAATAACTGCCATCATTAAGTAGTACCCAACAATCCGCGTGAGAAGAGTTGCCTGCAAAAGCTTCCAGAGTTTTTCGAGAAGCTCTTTTGGAATCCAGCTCCAGAGGAAAATACTAAAGGACTGGAAACTGATAATGCTAGATGCAATGAGCGCCGCGATAGAAATAATTTCCCATCTGCTGCTCTTTCTCTTTGTCCTGCTGTACCACCATAGTGTGATAAAGAAGAATGGAATCCAGAAGATCGCCTCCCAAAGGAAGACTTTGAGTTGGCGAATACGTACTCGGGCCCGATAGTCATTTCGTAGTGGTGCCTCTGCCTGATGTGCAAGTACCTCCAAGCGCGTAATCTCCACTTCGCCCTTTTCTATTTCTAATTCTACTTCGCGAAGTTTCACCTGTGTGGCTTCGTAGTCATCTCCTAGATCGTCCTGATTTCCGTAGAGGCGCTTTTCTTGATCGGCCATCTTTTCGAGTAAACTTGTATCGTACTCAGAGCGCACTGATCGGTCTCTGCTCTCAAGATCATTCCTCATCTGATAGAGAGGACCTAATTCATTTTGGCGATATCGCTGAATGTCTCTGTTCTCCTGTAAGTCGTAGTAATTAGGATACTGAATACGAGGGATCCCAACCTGAAGATCTGCTAATGCCCTCTCTGAAAGCATTACAATTATGAGTGTTAAGAGTGCAACAAGCACCTTTACCCCAAATGAGTACTTCTTCTCTTCATAGGAGAACTGCAGTTCATCAGACCCTTTGCCGAATATTTTTGCGAAAAGCTTTTTCAATAGGGATATTCTAGCGGCTTTTTAAATGATTTTAAAGCAAAGAAACGTACAATAGAGCTGTGAAAATACTGCTATGAAAATATTAGTCGCAATGTCGGGTGGAATAGATTCCTCAGTTATAGCCTATAAGCTTAAAGAGGAAGGTCACGAAGTCATAGGTGTTCGATTCACACTCTGGACAGACCCATTGGCACCACCGTTGGCTCAGATACTCCCCAGTAAGTGCTGTAATGCTCAAACTATCGCTAGGGCAAACCAAGTGGCAAAGGATCTTTCTATACCACTACAGATATTGAATCTCGAAGATGAGTTTAAAAAAGATGTTGTAGATCCTTTTCTTAAAGGATACAGCGAAGGCAGAACACCTAACCCCTGCATTGGATGCAACAGATCTTTAAAGTTTGGCAAACTGCTAGATCTTGCAGATGAGCTTGGATGCGACAAACTGGCTACAGGTCACTACGCTAGGGTTGCAAAAGAACAGCAATCCGATGGGTCGAGTAAATACCTCTTATTAGAAGCTCTCGATAGAACAAAAGACCAGAGTTACTACCTCTATGGGCTCAATCAAGAGCAACTCAGCAAAGTAATCTTCCCACTAGGAGGACTGCAAAAGTCAGAAGTGTTTGAGCTTGCAACTGCATTTGGTGTTCCTTATGACGACAACAGTTACAAAGAAAGTCAGGACCTTTGCTTCTTTCCAGAAAAAGAACCAGAAGCATTCCTCAAGAGATATATCAAAAACTCTAAGCCAGGAGATATAAAACTTGAAGATGAAACCATTGTAGGAGAACATAAGGGGCTTCCGTTTTATACGATAGGCCAACGAAAGGGATTGGGCATAGGAGGATTAAAAATACCACTCCATGTGGTGCGCAAAGAGGTCGATAGTAACACTATGTATGTGGCTCCAAATGGGGCTGATCATAAATTCGAACTTCATGCTAATGACCTACGTTGGGTCTCATGGGAACCACCAAAAAATGAGAAGACTCCCTTTCAAGCACGTATTCATTCACTTGGAGAGAAGCATGATGGGGTATTAGAGCATGATGGTAAGACTCTTGATTTTCGCTTTGATAAGGGCTTAAGAGGAATTGCAGAAGGTCAATCTATTGTGTTATACAAAGAAGAAGAAATAGTCGGTGGAGCCGTAATTACAGAAAGGATGCAGAAATAGTAATTTATGGTAGAATACTGTTCCTTAGACTGTGATAAACACGCATTTTCTGCTACAATAAGAGGATTACTCTACACCCGCACCAAGATTGGCAAGATAACGAGGATGATGACCACAAAGCCCACGTGGATGAGGCTGGCCATATACATATGACTCCGAAGCCAAAAGAAGACGCACCAAGGGTGTCAAGAGTACAGCCAACAATGCGGCAGTCTTCTTCATGGGAAGTGACAGATAATGATCCTGTAGTACAGGAAGCGCGCAAAACAGAGAGTGTAACGGAGCGCTGTGACCAAGTAATTTCTGTGCTTAAAGGTGTTCGTGGTAGCTTAATTGGAACAACAAAAAGCATTGTGACAGAAGGGCGAACTCAGTACGCAGATAGCTACAAAGGCTTCCAATTTCATCTAAAGGATATCAAGAAGATATTTGCCGGTGGAGCTGATGGAATCTGGGGCTTTCTTGCGCAGCCTGTATGGGTGATACGTAAAGATAAGCCAGCAAAAGAATATAGTCGCGGATCCCTATTTGCAGTCGATGTTGTTCGCTTTGGAGGAACATTTGCTACGATCTTTGTGGCACTGTTTGTCTCGCTAAACTATCAAAGCTTCTTCCAGATTATCACTCCGTATCTAGATCCTGTAGAAAGAGTAGCTTCTCTACATGGTAATGTGGCCGAAGTTGATAACGCCCTTAGAGATAAATTGCTCAAGAGCCCTATGCTTGCAGTAGCAGGACGAGAAGAAGGGGACTTGCTAAGCTACCTCCCGACAGTTGGGCCACCAGAGAACCGTATCATTGTTCCGAGGCTCGGGCTTAACATTCCATTGGTAACTCCTTCGTATAGCAGTCTTCTTAAAGAGGACTGGGAAGGTGTAGAAGCAGATATTCAAAATGCGCTAAAACACGGAGTGGTGCACTATCCAGGAACTGCACGACCTGGACAAGCAGGAAACTTCTTCGTAACAGGTCACAGCTCGTACTACCCTTGGGCTGACGGAGCATTCAAGACAGTGTTTGCAAGACTACATGAGCTCAATGTCGGTGATGAGTACTGGGTATACTACGGAGGTGATAAACACCGATACATTATCCAAGGTAAAAAAGAGGTAAAACCAAGCAATGTTGATGTGCTCGACCAACCAACGAATAGGCGAATTGCGACTTTGATGACCTGTACACCGGTCGGAACTACCTTACGAAGATTAATTATTACAGCACAGGAAGTAGACCCTACGACAGGTATTGCGCTACAGGTAGGAGAACGCGAGTTAAGAACCGCCACAGGGCCAGCACCAGCTGCGCTACCAATCTAATCGAAGTTTACTCTTCATTAGCAGTGATTCCTTCAGTAGGATACTATTGATTTGATCTTTTGATTTACATATGCCGCAGTGGTGGAATGGTAGACACGAGGGACTTAAAATCCCTTGACCGTAAATGGTCGTACTGGTTCGAATCCAGTCTGCGGCACCACCTATATACGTAACGTACATCCTATGTGGATTCTTACTCTTCTCCTTGCTGTCACTCCTCAAGCATTCGCTGGGGAAGTTCCTGTGCAACTCCTTGGGGAAGATACCGCTATCGAAGAAATTGTTTCTCAGTCTGTGTCCCATGCTAGTGCAGATGTCTCTGGGAAAGGATCCTCTATGCAATTAACGTATTCGGCACAAGAACCACTATCAGTATTTATCTCACTTCGAAAATCGAATGGATCCTTTTCTCCATTCGAGACACTGCAAACAGTACTTCCAGTAGGAACAAGGCAAGAAGTAACGATAGACCTAACACGAAGTCCTGCATGGAGCCCGTCACATCATTCATACCGTCTGTACTTCTTTAGTGAAGCAAGCGCCGGTGCCGAGTTTCATGATATAGAATTTATTGATGAAGGATTAATGGCAACACTATCTGCTGCAGTAAACCATATAACAATGAAGCAACCGTACTCTCCAGCCTCCTACCACAGGCTACCTGGATACACCGTTCTTGGTATTCCGGTAACTCCAGTAATAGGGTGGCTTTTGATCTTTGTAGTTATAGTACTTGCAGCAAAGAAAAGAGTGGATGTGATTATTCCACTGATTGTTGTTGTAGTGCTTATTGCACAAGCGAGATTTTCTATTGATGCTATTCGATTAAGTATAGATCACTCAAAAGAATGGTTAATGAACAAGACTTACTCAACAGCTGGGTCTCTTCCGAAGATAGCAAACAAGCTGAACCAAGAGGGTGCTAAGAATGTCTACCTCTGTCATACAGGAACAACTTACGCCAAGAAGCTTCTACAGTACCATAGCTATCCAGCCCTAGTTGTAGAGGATAATCCTGATTATATAGTTGTACATAAATCTACAGATTGGGATCTAAACCGTAACAATCTACGCTGTGGTGATGATACATTTAAAGTTGATTTGATAGAGGAATATAGTGATGGATCTACACTCTTCGCCATTCAATCATGATAGAACTGATAGCATTCATTGGCATGACAGCATTCATCTCTGCAGAAGGATGGATTGTGGCTCATCGATTATTACAAGGATCGTATGGAAAAGGATTTGAAATCCTACTTGGGCTACCGCTGGGAGCAGTAATTAATCTGTTAGGAATACTGTTACTGACTATTGTAGGAATTTCACTAAATTCTATCAGCATTGTAAGTGTTAATTTGATAGCAACTCTAATTCTTTTAATTTCCGTTCAGCCCTTATTAAAAGCTAAAAGTAGTATAGAGTCCTCCGTAGATACACTAATAATTGTACCAAAGGCTCTTGTAGTGCTATCAGGTTTTATTATTGCTGCTTCGCTTATCTTTGCCGTGTCCCATGTATTGTTACCGACATTCCACTATGACAGCACTACTAACTGGAACATGCGATCGAAAGTCTCTTACCATAGGGCTGAAGTAGTATTCGACTCTCAAGATGGATTAGTAAGTAAGTCGAACTACCCTTTCTTGTTTCATGCACTTCAAATTAGCATTAATCAGTTTAGCCCTAACTGGAGCGATAAATCTGCCAATGGTATCCACCTTCTCCTCACACTCTCTTGTTTTGGATTACTTTTTTCTACCATTGCAAAGAAGGGGAAGTTTTACGCTCTTATCGTTCTAGCTCTGCTCCTTGGAATACCACTGATGACTTTACATGCAGGGCAGTCGTATGCTGACATTACACTTGTTGGGTTTGCACTGTTATCCCTCCTTATGTTTATAGAATTTCGAAAGCTTGATGACTCTCGACTGCTTATGCTTTCTGGAGTCTTTCTCTCTGCATGTGTGTGGACAAAGTCAGACGGTTTGTTCTTCTGTTACATACCATGGATCATCATGGTAGCTATTGCACTCGTTCGTCACACTGGAAGCATTGCTCATCTTCGATACCCAATTGGCTTTAGTGTAATTGCAGCTATGACATGGCCAATATTTGCCACCGTCAAAGAGCTTTCACTTACACCTCATGGTTCAGGTGATGCAGAGATCATGCTAAACATAGAAGCAGTAAGTGCATTTAGTAGTGCACTCTTTGTTACAGGTTCATTCGGCATCTACTGGTACGGACTATTTAGTGTGCTCGTTGTATTGCTTATAGGAGTTCGTAGAGGATGGGACATCGCCGTAGATAGAAGGTACTTTCTTACGCTGCTATGGGGGCTTATAGCCATGGCAAGCTATATGGGAGTGTATCTACTGACGTCAAATACAGAGTATTTGATCATTGGTCAGTCTTTTGATCGCCAAATGTTACTTCCTGCGTCTCTGTTAACGCTCTCGCTGTCATACATGGTAATCCCCCGCCGTTTGTAGTTGCGTGTTAATACACTACTACAAGTAGTGATATTAGTCTTTCTCAGCTAATTTAAGCTAATTTGGAATATAGCCAGTATACTATTTTTATGGTATAATAATATTACTAAAATGAAGATAAAAACCATATTTCTACCGTACTTTGGGGCAACAAAAAAAATCCAATCATCTTCGATTGGATGGATATCACTTGGAATAGCTATCATTGCAGGTTCTACCTCTACGCCATTTGCAAAGATACTTGGTACGAGTCTTTCCCCTCTTACCCTTCTCCTGCTTTCGGAGTCTATTGTTCTAATCTTTACGATTCTTTCATTTGGATTTTTACCTCTGATAGAAGACTTATTCTCTGTTAAGAAAAAATACATCTCCGCGCTTATTGCAGTCGGGATCACAAATAGCATTGTTGCTCCGCTACTTATTTTTACTGGTCTTCATGTTGCTGATGCTGTGAATGCCGAGCTTTTCCTTAGAAGCTCTAGTTTCTTTTTGTTTATTTATGCCGGAGTGTTCCTTAGAGAAAAGATTCAACGAGCTGAAGTATTAGCACTGCTTAGTATGTTCTTTGGAATTAGCATAGTGGCATTTAGAGGATTTACTGGGCCTATCGCCTTTGCTCCTGGTGACCTACTTATTATCGGTGGTGCATTTAGTTACGCCTTAGGAAGTATCATCTTTAAAAAGAAATTATCGAAAATACACCCCGAAGTTGTTCTGTTTAGTCGTGGGCTTATGGCCATAACCTTCTTCCTTATTGTTGCGCCACTTATTCAACTTCCACTCGTAGAAGAAATATCTACATTCCCTATAGAACTCTTTGGTGCACTTATTGGATATGGTTTCCTCTCAAGATTTTTGTACCTATTTAGTTTCTATGAATCTTTGGAGCGTATGAGCGCCCACACTGTTTCTCTCTTCCTCCCACTTATTTCTGTAGGAAGCCTTACATTCGCACATTTCTATCTAGGAGAAGAAATCCACTGGTACCACATCGCTGGTGGTCTCTTTATTATTATGGGATCACTCATAATACGATTATCTTCAAAGCACTTTAAGGGAGGGCACCTAGAGAGGCATATGAGACACGGAAACAGGCATCACGTTTAACGTGCTCCGTATGTTATAGAGGATAGCGAGAATATTTTTGCTGTTTCTGCACGATTTACAGGATCTTCTGGACCGAAGTACCCAGTGGGGTTTCCGTTACTATCCGTGTAGCCAGATACCACACCATCTGTAGACATAGTTTCTATTGCATTTCCAAATGGGGTTGCTCTAGAGACATCATCAAACACTGTTCCAGAAACTGGAGAAATACGTACTGCATATGCCTGTAACACTGTTACTACAACCTCACTGCGATCTGCAGGACGAGTGACATCTATGCTTCCATCACTAAAGATAGCCCACCGATTATATTCTGCACACTGCACGAAACGTTCTGACCACCTACCTCTTGCAGATGTATTTTTTAGAGTATCTCCACAATTATAGGAATCTGTGCCTGCAGCAAGTACAGCCATCTTTGCTAGCTGCTCTATTGTCACAAAGTCTGCGGGACCAAACTCCCCTGTTGGACGCCCCTCAGAATCTCTATATCCCGAAATAAGATTAAGTACAGCAGCACTTTTTACATACTCTGCAAACCACTCGTCTGATGGAACATCAGAAAGAACTACTGACAGTCCATCAACTTCTATTGTAGCCAGCTTTTCTTCATCTATAGAAACAAGTTCTATTTGCTCTTCTTCGCCAGGGAAAAGGTCGCTGCTATTCTCTAAATCAGCGTCTTCTTGTTCTTGTTGCATTTCTGCGGCATCACTATTTATTACCTGCTCAAAAAGATCCAAGTCTGTAGAGAGCTTCTCCCACTCCCCTGCCTGAGCAGTAGGAACGATAAGAAGGATTCCAATGATCCATGCTATCTGTTGCATGGGGCTAATCGTACCAAGAAATACTCTTAAAGTCGAAATTCAGTTGATTGACCTTTTGACTTCCGCCCTTTTTATGGGTAATCTCCTGCGGAACATGATCGACGACGAGACCAAGGGCGCTCTTAGTCCCCACGCTGGGGAAGGAGAGGCATTTTCTAAAAGTATGGAGGGCATCAATACTATTTTGCTTCTTGGGTCTGGTGCTTTGAAAATTGGAGAGGCTGGTGAGTTTGACTACAGTGGGAGCCAAGCTATAAAAGCATTTAAGGAGGAGGGCAAGCGCGTCGTACTGATTAACCCAAATATTGCGACGAATCAGACAAGCTGGGGTCTTGCAGATAGTGTCTACTTTGAGCCTATTACCCCTGCGTTTGTCGAGCGTATTATAGAAAAAGAAAATCCTGATGCTATTGCACTGTCTTTTGGAGGGCAAACTGCTCTGAACTGTGGTGTTGCGTTGGATGAGTCTGGTGTTCTTGAAAAATATAACGTGCAAGTACTCGGTACAAGTGTAGAGAGTATTAACAAAACAGAGGACCGTGCGGTGTTTAATGCAGAACTACGCTCTATTGATATTGATGTCCCACGAAGTTTCGCCTGTGAATCCATGGAGGAAGTACTAAAGGCAGGAGGAGATATTGGATACCCTGTAATTATACGAGCTGCATTTGCACTTGGTGGTAAAGGAAGTGGAAGAGCATCAAATGAAAAAGAGCTTGCTGATATTTGTAAAGTATCGTTTGTAGAATCTCATCAGGTACTTGTAGAAGAAGACTTAACAGGATGGAAAGAGATCGAATACGAAGTTGTTCGCGATGCATACGATAACTGCATCACTGTATGCAACATGGAGAATGTAGATCCTCTGGGTATTCATACTGGAGAATCTATTGTGGTAGCTCCTAGTCAAACGCTCGATAACTACGAGTACCAAATGCTGCGCTCGATTGCACTTAAAGTGATTCGTCACCTAAAAATTGTTGGAGAATGCAACATTCAATATGCATTGGATCCTAAATCCCGAAGGTATCGTGTGATAGAAGTGAATGCGAGACTTAGTAGAAGCTCTGCTCTAGCCTCTAAGGCTACGGGGTATCCACTAGCTTTTATTGCTGCAAAACTTGCTCTTGGTTACAGTCTTCCAGAATTACGTAATGCTATTACACAAGTTACGAGTGCAGACTTCGAACCTTCACTCGACTACGTTGCTGTCAAAGTCCCCCGCTGGGACCTGCAGAAATTTCGATTTGTCTCTGATCAGGTAACATCAGAAATGAAATCTGTGGGAGAAGTTATGGCGCTAGGTAGGACATTTGAAGAAGCCCTGCAGAAAGCCATGCGCATGCTAAATATAGGTGCTGTTGGATTGTATCCTGTTCCAATGGAATTTGATGATATTGATGCAGAAGTAAAGCGACCAACTCCACGTAGAATCTTTGCTGTGGCAGAAGCTCTTAAAGGAGCATGGACTCCGGAGCAAATAAATATTGGTACCGGAATAGATCTCTGGTTCCTAGAACGTATGAACGATTGTGCAAAGATTTCTAAACAGCTTGGTGAGCTTAAGGAAGATCCAGATGCTGCCCTGCTTTCTAAGGCTAAAAAGGCTGGCTTTAGTGATAGTGCTATTGCAAAGATTACCAGTACAGATTTGGATGCTGTTCGTACTCTACGCAAGAGTCTTGGCATAATACCTTTTATCAAACAGGTTGATACTTTGGCAGGAGAATTTCCTGCACAAACGAATTACTTGTACCTTACCTATCATGGTGAAGAAAACGATGTTACATTTGAGGGCGGAAAAGACCGTGTTCTTGTGCTGGGTGGGGGGCCATACTCTATCGGTTCATCTGTAGAGTTTGATTGGTGCTGTGTGCAGGCTGCTCATGAATTACAGAAACAAGGATACGACGTAGCTATGCTCAATAGTAATCCGGAAACTGTAAGTACAGATTACGACGAATGTGATGCGCTTTTCTTTGATGAACTTAGTGAAGAACGTGTACTCGATATTGTAGAAGCACTTTCTGCTGCTGGGGTTGTAGTTTCTATGGGAGGACAAATTCCAAACTCTCTAGCACCTCGCCTTGCTGCTGCCAATGTTCCTATTCTTGGAACTGCTCCAGAAAATATCGATAATGCAGAAGACAGGCACAAGTTTAGTACGATGCTTGATAACCTCAATATAGATCAGCCCGAGTGGCGTGAATTTACAGAACTGGGAGAAGCACGAAAGTTTTCTGAAGAAGTGGGTTACCCCGTTATTGTGCGTCCAAGTTATGTTCTCTCTGGCGCTTCCATGGCAGTAGTACACTCCGACGAAGATTTATCTTCATACGTTGGACAATCGGCATTTATTAACAAAGAAGCTCCTATTGTTGTTTCTAAATTTGAGCAAGGTGCAAAAGAAATTGAGTTTGACGGTGTTGCGCAAAATGGAGAACTCTTGATCTATGCAATCTCCGAACATGTTGAAAATGCTGGAGTGCACTCTGGTGATGCCACCATCGTACTGCCACCACAACGTATAAACCTTGAAACACTACGAAGAGTAAAAGCAATTTCAAAAGCTATAGGTAAGGCCTTGGAAATTTCTGGCCCGTACAATATCCAATTCCTTGCAAAAAATAATAAGCTCAAAGTTATCGAGTGCAACTTGCGTGCCAGTCGTAGCTTCCCATTTGCCAGCAAGGTGACAGGGCACAACTTTATCACCATAGCGACGCAAGCACTTATTGGTAAGGCACCTACTGGTGAACGGTATCAGACACTAGACTTGGATCATGTAGGAGTAAAGGCTGCTCAATTTAGCTTTAGTCGTCTTAAAGGAGCCGACCCTCGCCTCGGCGTGGAGATGGCGAGTACAGGAGAAGTTGCCTGCTTTGGTCATAATGCAGAACAGGCTCTGCTTACAGCTCTTATGGCAGTAGGATTTACGATTCCAAAGAAAAATATTCTCGTTACCATTGGCCGTCTTGAAGATAAGATCGATATGCTGGGCTCTATTCAGGCTCTCTACGATAGAGGGTTTTCGTTCTTCGCAACAAATCGAACACATGAATTCCTTGAATCACGCAATATCCCTTCTGCCTTGCTCCACAAAGTTTCCGAGCCACGCAGTCCAAATATACGAGAATACCTCGAAAAGAAGAGAGTAGACCTTGTTATTAACATTCCTACGCACTCTAGAGGGGCAGATCAGACTGATGGCTACTTTATCCGGAGAATAGCAACAGATCATGGCATTCCTCTGATTACGAATGCACAGCTTGCAAAACGTGTTATTGAGGCCTTAACCCAAGAAGATCCAGAGCAATTACCTATTATGGAGTGGCCTAAGCTACTTACAGATAGCACTCAATAGCCATTTCTTAGCAAAATTGTTGCTGTAATCCATACATTTGCGTACACTTGGCCAGAAATTTCGATTCCCACCTATTCTTATGGCTAAAGACACCGACGACGCAATACTAGACCAGACTCTTGTTACCAAAGAGGGGCTAAAGAAGCTTCAAGTTGAGCTAGAAGAGCTTAAGACTGTAAAACGTAAAGAAGTCGCAAGCCGCCTAAAAGAAGCTATTTCATACGGTGACCTTTCTGAGAACTCCGAGTACCAAGAAGCAAAGACCGAGCAAGCCTTTATCGAAGGACGCATCTTAGAGCTAGATCAAATGATTAAGAATGCAGAAATCATTTCAGAGAAAAAGGCTGATATGAAAGGAAAAGAGGTGCACGTTGGAACTACAGTTACCGTCTGTAATAAGACTGATGGAGACGATCCTATTGCTTATACTATTGTTGGTTCTACTGAGGCAGATCCTTTGGAGAATAAGATTAGTAACGAATCACCAGTAGGAAGATCTGTACTCGGTAAAAAGAAAGGCGACACCGTTGAAGTTAACACTCCAGCTGGAATGTTTAAGTACGAGATTATTAAGGTTGCATAACCACGGTCTTTCAGTAGGATATTTGTAATGCCAGACGACAAATCTTCAGCTTCGGATTCTAAGGTGACTATTGCGGATGAACTTCGTGCAAAGTTTCCTGATCTTGTGCAACTTATTTTAAGCTCGGAAAGTATGAATGATGAAGAGCGACAATATTGGGTTAATATTTTACCTATCATGACACCAGAGCAAGTGCAGAATCTTCGCGATATTTTAGATAACGAAAAGAAGCAGCTTGCAGATATCGATAAAAAATATAGTTCACAAATCGATGCATCAACAACTCAGGAGAGTATTGCCAAAACAGGGGCTTCCCGTAAAAAACGTCGTGACGAGCTTTCTGATCAAGAGGAAAAACATGAAAAATCAGAAGACGCTCAAACAGAAGACCTGCTAAATAAAATAGATCAACTATGATTTGCTTAGCAGCACAATAGAACGATCTATCAGTGACATAAGTTCTTCTGGCGCTTCTACTGTGGATTTGTAACCACCCGTTTTTAATGCATGATCCGTTTCTGTAAACCCACTTATAATTGTTGTGAGCTTCTTTTTATCTATTTTTTTTGCCATGGGGATAAGCGTACGAGCAGCGCCAAACTTTACCCCTGTACTCTTGGTAATTGCTGGTGGTGCGGCTATACCATCTTCTAGCGCACTGGATACAAGAGTGAGCTGGGCAACGATCCAAAGTAGTCTGTTCCACATTGCATAGGGACTTTCTCCTTTTTGGAGTAACTCTTTTGTAAATACTAGTGCTTCATTACACTTACCCATTGCGAGAAGATCCATCAACTTCCATCCTGCCTGCTCCTCGCTAAGAAGAACAAGGGTATCTATATCCTCACATGAGATTGGATTGCCTCCTGTAAATGTTGCGAGTTTTACTATTTCTGCAGAAAGTAACATCTGATCTTCTCCTACCGTATTTATAAGATGCTGAGCGCTCTTGTGTGGCAAAGAGGAACCGCTTTTTTCTGCTTGATTTGCTAACCAACCAATCAAGCGCTCACCACGGAGAGGGGTAAATTGCTTTACCTCTGCAATAGTAAGGAGTTCTTTTGTACTCGAAAGTCGTTTATCTGGCTTTGGATCTACGAATAGAAGTAGGTTTTGCGGATGCAAAATATTCTCTAGCTCTAACATTTCTCCCTTTTCCAACTTTGGAATGCCCAAAATAACAATAAGTCGCTTCTCTGCAATAAATGGGGATGCAGCTATTTCGTCCATTAACAGCTTAGCAGACTGCTTTTTTCCATCTATTCGCGTGAGATTTTCTTCTCCATGCTTCTGGATAAATCCTTGTACCCATCTAAGCTTCTCTTGGTCTATTTCATAGTGATTATCGCCAGAGAACAAGAATATTTGAGACATGGAGGAGAATTGTATCATAATATTAAACAACAATTCTCATGTACGCACAATCCCTCCACACTCCCCAAAAGTTACATTTTTTGCTATAATAATATGATATGTATATCAAATACCCACACTCACTCCGGAAGAACCTCAAGCTGCTTGCAACAGGTGCAGCATGTATTGTTGGTTCCTTTCTGGTAGGCATTCAAACGGCCGGGGATGTACAGCCTGTTTCTCTTATTCAAGCAGGTGGTATTCCTCACGCCGGAGACGTCGATGGGAGTGGAGTGGTTGATGTCAGTGACGTCCTCTTCATACTAGAGGTCGCTCAAGGATACTCAGTCGCTTTGCCCGATCAACTGAAGGCTGATCCTAACGAGGACGGTCAACTTACTGTGAATGATGCTATGAGCATCCTTTCACAGCTCTCTCTTCAGTAATTTCTCTCTAATGAATACATACTTACGCAAGCATTGGCTTAGCATTGTTACGGTGATTACACTCGCTATAAGCATCATGCCTTCACGTGCATATGCAGCAACTCAGGATGCTACTTTTAAGCTTTATCCTCACTGTATAGAAAGAGAAGGGACAGAGATCGACTGGATGTTTGGACCTGTCCCAAGCCCAGGAATTGTTGTGGAGACTCTTGATGTAGAAGGAGTGCGCTGTACTACATTTGAAATACAAGACCCACAAACACTAGCTACTCGCCCACTAAGCGTAGGTGATATTTTAGATATTGATATCGTCATTGATAACCCAAGCAAGCAGCCCTTAGACCGTGTGCGTGTTTGGCTCTCGTATGACTCCAATATGCTAGAAGGAGAATCCGTAGAAATTAACGATAAGTTCTCTCTCGTGACTCCAGACGAAAAAGATTTCTCTGAAGAGGGATACGTAAAACTCGAAGCGAGTACAGATGGAAAAACTATCGATGATAATAAGGTTCTCTTTGCACGTATTCAGTTTAAGGTAAAAGAGACAAACTCAATTGGAACACCTGTTACCTTTTATGATATACAACCAGGTGGACACAGTGTCATTATGACAAAAGAGAATGATGAGGAAGCGTACATCGTAAAAGAAGAGCCAGGTGTACTACTTGTAAAATTTGCAGAAGATACTTCTGATCCTACAGAAGACGTCGAACCAGAGGTTACTAATGATGATACTGGAAATATCTTTGATTCAGTGCCCGTAGAAGAGTCAGATCCTAATGCATGTTTGCGTAATGAGGATTGTGGAAGTGGTGTATGTAAAGCAGGACAGTGTGACGATGTGCCTTCACTTCTCTCTAATGGTGCAAGCTGTAACTATGATGATGAGTGTGAAAGTGGTCTTTGTGGAAGTGGAATCTGTGTACCAAACCTCAGTGCGGAACCAGCGGATGATTCTTCTTCTAATCAGCGAACAGCATTCTCTTTGCTACAGATCCGTAACGTACGTGTCACAACTGATGGAAGCTCTGTGTTCCTTGGATGGGATCCACTCAAGTCTTCTCAGCTTAAAGCTTACACAATGTATTACAGCAAAACTTCTGGACGCTACATGCAACGAAGAACTATTGATAAGAGTGAAAATAGTTTGACGCTACGCTCTCTAGAAATTGGTAAGAGGTACTACTTTGCTGTGCGAGCTTTAAGTAGGCAAGATGAAGAAAGTGCATTTAGCCAAGAGGTATCTATTGTTATTGGTGACCCAGATTCTTCGAGTGCACCACTGGTACCTGGATCTATTAGCGCAGGACCTGGAAAGAACCCCGTAGCAAATATTGTAGATGGGCCAACCTCACGACCAGTTCCAGGAGAAACAGGACTTCCTTCTGCAATAGCACTCTTCCTTGTAGGATCTGCGATCGTTGGTACTTCACTTGCATCACGAAGACAGTTTGTTGTCAGCAACTTTAATCCACATGAGTAATATTCACCCAGACTGGCAGTCAGAAGAAGATGTACCTGTACCGGTAACAGTAAAAGATGAGGAGAATGCAAGTGTACAGATTTCTCGAAGACCAGCTGCAATAGTTGGAATGCTGCTAGTTGTTGGTATAGGATTCAGCTTCTTTCGTGGAGTAGAGAATCTTACTGGCCAACTTTCTGGTAACACACAGACTATTCGCATCACAGAAAATGGATTTGAACCTGATCGACTTGAAGTTGAGCATGGACAAACAATTACATGGATGAACGAACAAGACGTTCCACATATTGTCGAATCAGGCACTCTTTGTAGTGATACAGGCTTCTGTCTGATGACGAACACGCTCTTTAAAGGAGACAGTGATAACTTTACAATTACGCCAGATATGCCATCTGGTAGTTATCAGTATACTTCTACTATTGTTGATGGAGTCTCTGGTGAGATCGTTATTGTTACAGACGTAGCTGATGACTTTGTCGATATTTCTGAAATTCTTGGTAATGATTTCTTTGGAGAAAGCGTAGCTACTACTACACCTCCACCATCAGGGTTTGACTCTCAGGACTTTTCTACTGCCCCAGCTCGAAATCCATCCGGATTGCCTACAAATCCTTATGCGATAGGCAATGAGCGCATTCATCCATTTGATTCATCTGGTGATCCTATTCCAGAGGCATTTGGAGACGAGCCTACAAATACTCAACAGAATGCTGCTGCTGCAAATGCTATCCGAGAAGGCAGAGGACCAATTCGTCAGCCAGAAACAGGAGCTGGTGTATGGGCAGTTATCCTTGGAAGTACCGCTGGACTCTATTGGGTCACGCGTAATTCTTTTGCTAAGACACTCTAGGTTTAGAGGTCTTCTACTACTGCGCAGACATTGTTAATACACTCTGCTCTATTTGGTAAACAACCAGCGCATAATGCTGGTTCTTGTCCTTCGCAATCATCAACATAACCATATACTGCTGCAGATACTTGCATAAGAGCAGACTTGAGCACAGGTGTGCCACATGTCTGATAAGGGCTACATCCTCGAGTGAACACCGTACAGTCATCCGAAGTTTCACAGGCTACGTTCTTTGCAAATAAGACATCTACGCTCTTCTTCTTCTGCTCACAAGCATTTAGACCTCCTTCGCAGTCTTCTGGGCACACTCCACGCCGAATCAATACTGGGCCATTTTCTCCGAGTCGATATTCATCTGCTTCCCCAGGAGTACAGATTGCATCTCCACAGACAGGACCTAGGAGTTGGCAATCTTGAGGACAGTATAAAGAAGATCCTGTTCGATCTGGCACTGCAGATTCTCCATCTTCACATACACCATTTCCACAAATCACTGTCACAGATTTAGGAATACATACACCTGCACATGCTTGAATACATACTGCTCCTACAGGGCATGGGTACCTGCAATCCCCTTCTTCTACAGAGCAAATCTCTCCTCCAGCACACTCGCTAGTACTGAAACACTTTTGCTGAGTACAAGAAGTTTCTGTGCACGCAATTCCAGCTTCTGTACATGTACAAATGTTACACCCGTCAGGGGCTGGATAACGATCTCCAATTTTATACCCACCAGCACAATGAATCTCCTGAAGACATTCTGAGCTACAACCATCTCCACTGAGTAAATTTCCATCATCACACACCTCTCCTACTTGTGCTTCGTCATCTCCACATCGCCCTAGCCCTAGTTGCTCTCGGATAAGTTCGAGTTGCTCTCTCATACGTTTAATAACCTGCTGATCATATCGATCGACGATTACAGAAACTTGTCCACGTGTAACGTAATCATGTGGAGCAAACCGTCCAGTGTTATACCCTTTGATAATTCCCATTTTTGCAAATCGGTTCACAGAATCATAAAAGTAATCGTTGGGCACAACATCAGGAAACATAAGTCCGCCAAATTGCTGTGCAGCAGTGGATGCACAGAAAACTGTCGCAATGCCTGCGACAAATCCCACGATCAGGTTTTTATTGATCATGGAAGCTATTGTATGTGATACACTCCCGTTATGCCAGAAAATTCTGATCTACGCCAACGCACAATTACACATATGGAAGGTGAACTTCATGGAAGTAAGCTTGGTCCATTTATTCAAGATGTTGTCTACGGGGGCAATGACGGAATCGTAACAACATTTGCAGTTGTTGCTGGAACTGTAGGTGCAGGTATGCCTCACTACATTGTTATCATTCTTGGAATAGCCAATCTGGTTGCCGATGGAACTTCTATGGCAACAGGTGCGTACCTTTCTCTTAAGTCAGAACGCGATCAGTACTTTAGGATTCGCAAAGAAGAGATGGAAGAAATAGAAGATATACCCGATATAGAGCGAGAAGAAATTGTTATAGCACTAGAGAAGAAAGGATTTTCTGGAGATAGCCTCAAAAGCGCTACTGATGTCATAGTATCCGATAAAGATGTCTGGGCAGATACTATGATGCTCGAAGAGCATGGACTTACACTTGAGAGCACAGAAAAACCTATGCTTCATGGATTTATGACCTTTGTGTCATTTGTAGTATTTGGAGCTATCCCATTGGCCCCCTATATATTAGGAATAGAGCGCACAGAACGATTTACTGTTGCTATCTGGTCTACATTTGCCGCCCTCATAGTCCTTGGGCTTACACGGAGTATCGTGACAAGAGAGCGACTTTTCCGTGGGCCTATAGAGATTGTAAGTGTGGGGGCTTTAGGAGCCATTGTCGCCTATGGAATTGGTGTACTTCTGAAAGACGTTGTCGGAGTTGTGCTCTAATATAGAGCTATGACTGATTCGAGACGCGCATTCTGGTGGACGCTCATAGGTATATTCTTATTTTTGGGGTTACTGATTTATGGTGCATCGCTGACAAATACATTTGTTCGATGGGATGATGGACTGCTGATATATGAGAACTCCTCTATTCGTAGTTTTAGCTTCACAAATCTAAAGACTATTTTTACATCATACGACCCAGAGCTCTATATCCCGCTTACGCTTCTGTCTTATCAGTTTGATTTTTTGATTTCTGGAACGAGTGCAGCTTGGTATCACCTTCATAGCCTTGTGTTACATATTTTCAATGCGATTCTTATCGTATGGGTTTTAAAACTTCTTACAAAGAATACCTGGGTAAGTGTACTTACTGGGTTACTCTTTCTTATCCATCCACTGCATACAGAAGCAGTTGCATGGGCTAGTGGTAGAAAAGATCTTCTCTCTACCATGTTGGCTCTTATTAGTGTGGGGCTCTATCTTTTGCCATCGCGGAAGATGTACCTCTTAAGTATTGGAGCATTTTTCTTGGCGCTTCTTGCCAAGGTCACTGTCCTCACATTACCCGCTGTACTAATTTTGATTGTCTTAATACAACAGAAGAAACTTGAGAAGGAATTCTGGAAGAAGCTTGTTCCCTACATAGGATTAAGTGCTGTATTCGCCGTTATTGCATACTTTGGAAAAACAGGAGTAATTGATTCTTCAACAACAATGGAGAAGTTGCTCATTGCTCCGATGAGCACAGCCTTCTATCTACAGAAACTTCTCGCCCCTACTGGGCTTTCTGTTCTCTATCCGCTCGTTGGAGATATAAGTCTTTTCCCAATATTCATTTGCAGTACGCTGCTTATTATTGGCCTTTGGAGTATTCGCAAGTTACCTGTTGTATTTTTCTCTTTGGCATTCTTTGCCATCACGCTGTCACCTTCTCTCCTCAATTTTTCCAAGGGTGACTATCTCTATTTTGCATCGGATCGTTATGCCTATATCCCTTCAATAGGAATCTTCTTTCTCCTATCTACTGGGATGTATGCACTGTGGAAAAGGAGTAAGGCTCTATCAGGAGGAATACTCATTGTCGCGCTAAGCATGCTTTGCACACTCTCCGCAAAGCAGTCTCTTGTTTGGGCAAATAGTGAGACACTCTTTACAAACGCTATTGCTCACTATCCAGCGTCACATACGGCACATAATAATCTCGGCAACATCTATCGTACTCGAAATGAAATACCGCAGTCTGTAGATTCTTACACAGAAGCACTGCGATTGAGCAAAGAGTATGGACGAGGAGATGCTGCTCGTATTTCACAGTCAAAGATTCTCAGCAACCTTGCATCGTCCTATCGTGTACAGGGAGATAGTACCCTAGCACTAAAAAGTCTAGTACAGGCCGTAGAGCTGAACCCAAAAAACGTACATGCTTTCTTGCAAAGAGGAATCGTTTACGGCGTACAAGGAAAATATACCGAAGCAGAAACGGCATACCTTCATGCAATTGATCTTAAACCCAACTTTACCACTGCTAAAGTAAATCTTGGTTCTCTCTATATTAATCTCGCTCGAGCAGAAGAAGCCGTCACCCTTCTAGAAGGAGCAGTGGAAGAAAATCCATACTACCCACAAGCATTCTATAATCTTGCAGCCGCATATAAGAAGGTTGGTCGCAATCGCGAGTCTCTAGAAGCTTACGAGAAAGCAGTAGAAATTCAGCCAGCCTTTGTAGCTGCCAGAATCAACCTTGGAATCCTCTATGCAGAACGCCAAAAGATAAATCTAGCAATCGAGCAATTCAAAGAAGTTCTAAAGTATGACCCAAGTAATAGCAGGGCGATTAGTGCCTTAAGGCAGTTGGGTGCACTTTAGCGGAACACTATTTTGATTTCGAGAGGAATTTCCTCAAATTTTCCTTCGTGATAAATAATATTTTCCTTAGCACCAGTGAATGCGATGCATCCTTCGTGGAAATGAGCAACTACTGTCTGCTCAGAATCTTTCTCTCATTATTCTGCAAGTTCTATTACCATTTGGGATGAGTGATTCCCTGTAGAGGTTAAGCTTCCAGCGCTTTGAGCTGAGGGAGCTTTCTCTGGTAAGGCTCGGTCTTCTTCTGTGATAACTGTAGAATTACATGCGCTAAGCAAAACAGCTAGTGCAAACAGTGGGAGGAGGATTTTTGGTGACATAGGCGCAAAGATTACTCTAGAGAGGCCACCACTGCAAGACCACAGCACCAAGTACAAATGTCGCTAAAGCATTACTTGCATTGATGTGCAACAGTTGTATTGGGCGCTTTTCCCAAGCTACTCCATGGAGTTCCAAAGGAAGTGCTGTAGCAAGCCATAATATAAGAGCTACTGTTGCTGCCTCTGCTATAGTTTGTGTACCAACCAAAAGAAGAAGTACGGCAATAAAGTAATTACTGATAAACGTAGCTAAAAGGCCTGTTATCATCGCTTTTTTCATGTCAGTTTGTGCATGTTGCTGTGATAAACCTGTTAGTTTTAGCCATTTGTCACCAAAGACCTTGGGGCTATACCAGAAAAAGCCAAGTGCCATGCAGGCGATAGTTGCAGCAACGACTGCGATAATATTTACATCTGAGAGAGGAATCATAAGAAAGAGGAGAGAATCACTATGCATTCTACTCTCTTATTCGAAAATAAGAACCCTACCGCCCCCTTCGCTGCCTCCCTCCTGAATCTCGAGGTTTCCTGCTGTCAGAGTTACGTGAACTCGGCCTAGATGGGCGACTACCAGAACTACGAGCATTGGATCTGCGATCGGGCCTGCGTGGTGGACGTCCTCCTCCTTTTTTCATACCCTTCTCCATCTCTAGATCTGGAAGTGAAGCATGCTTTTTACGTGGAAGTGTTCCACGAATGAGACGTTCAATATCACGGATGTGTCCAGCCTGTGTTGGAGTAGCAAGTGAGATTGCCTTACCACTACGACCTGCACGAGCTGTGCGACCAATACGGTGCACGTAGTCTGCTGCATCGTCTGGAAGGTCAAAGTTCACCACAAGTGTAATGTCGTCCACATCGATTCCACGAGAGGCGATATCTGTTGCTACAAGTACGCGGAACTTTCCTCGTTTGAATCCATCCAAAGCTGCTCTACGTTGTGCTAGGGATTTATTAGAATGAATTTCTGCTGCGCGAACACCTTTATCATTTAGCTCTCTCGTAATTTTCTTTGCACCGTGCTTCGTTCGAGAGAATACAAGAACCTGTCCCTCATTCTCTTTAAGAAGTGTTATAAGAAGTGCCTTCTTGTCTGGTTGCTTTACGATAATCAGTTCCTGTACTACTTTTGAAGCTGTTGTTCCTTCCGGAGCAACCTCTATACGTAGTGGCATATGCATTTCATTCTTTGCCAGAGTGAAAATTTCCTGTGGCATTGTTGCTGAAAATAAGAGTGTCTGACGCTTTTTTGAAATCTTCGCAAGAATAGAATTGATCTGTGGCTTGAATCCCATATCCAGCATGCGGTCTGCCTCGTCAAGAACAAGGACTTCAACTTCGTCTAGAGACACTGTTCTACGTTGTAAGTGATCGTTTAGCCGACCAGGTGTTGCAATAAGAACACGTGGATTCTGCTTGAGCATTTTGCATTGCAAATTCATAGAAGCTCCTCCAACAAACACTGCTGTACGAATCCCTAGAGCAGAGGCAAAAGGCTTAAGCGCTTCTTCTACCTGATAGGCAAGCTCGCGTGTAGGGAGAAGGATGAGACCCCTCTTTTTACCACCAGCTAGCTGCTGAAGCAAAGGAAGTCCGAAGGCAAAGGTCTTTCCTGTTCCTGTTTGAGCGATCCCAATCAGGTCTTTTCCCTCTAATCCCAATGGGATGGATTGATGCTGAATTGGGGTCGGCTGTGTAATGTTTCTTTGCTCAAGAACATTAAGAAGGGCCGTATTCACGCCCATTTCCTTAAAAGTAGAAGATTGAGCAGGTTGTTCGTTTCCAGGTTTCATGCGGCGACATTATACTGATTTTTCTCTAAAAAGAGAGTAAATGGTAGAGATATTTGGCTTATATTCTGCGTTCTCGCAATATGGCAAATAGCACCGGAAGAACAATAAGCGTTAATAGTACAGATGTAGTCAGACCCGACATTACTACGAGTGCCAATGGTCTACTGACTTCTGCTCCTGTTCCAGTAGAAGTGATCATTGGAATAAGGCCTATTACTGATGTAAACGCTGTCATCAGAATTGGACGAAGTCTAAGGAGAGATCCTGATACTACAGCTTCATGAATTCCTGCTTTGGTGATAGCTGCATTGGCAAAACGTTCCTGGAAGGCATTCTCGAGATATACAATAATAACAGTCCCTGTTTCGACTGCATTTCCAAAGAGTGCAATAAACCCAACCCAGACAGCTACAGAGAAATTATAATCAGCAATAAATAGAGCTACCACTCCTCCGACAAGACTAAGAGGAATAGTAAGCATCACAATAGATACTAAACTTACATCTTTATATGTGAGATAGAGCAACAAGAAAATGATAAAGAGTACAATTGGAATAACAATAGAGAGTTTCTTCTTAGCGCGAAGTTGATTTTCGTACTGACCAGCCCATTCATAGGTGTACCCAAGTGGAAGGGTGAGCCTACTCTGCAATTCTTTCTCTGCACTCTTTACAAAGGAAGCCATGTCCACGCCTCGGACATTTGTTTGCACCACAGATCGCATCACACCATTTTCACTATGAATAACCGCAGGCCCATCAACAAGCTTGATATCAGCAACACTACTAAGAAGTACTTGTGCACCGTTTATTCCTTGCAAGGGCAACGACTTGATATCATCTGTGTCTTGACGATATGCCTGTTGTAAACGTACTTGTATACCATACTGCTCTCTCCCTTCTATTGTTTTGGATACCATTGCGCCTCCCACACCTGCAGCAATTGTATTTAGAGCATCCATCTTCATGACACCATTTTGTGCAAGTAATTCATCTTTAAGATCTATATCCAAATAGCGAAGACCCGTTGTACGAATAGCAACAGTGTCAGCGGCACCAAGTACACCAGAAAGAATATCCTCAGCCTCAATAGCAATGCGTTCGAGTATCACAGGGTCATCCCCAAAGAACTTCACACCAAGCTGTGTACGTATACCTGTAGAGAGCATATCGATACGACCAATGATTGGCTGCGTAAAGCTGTTCCACAAATTATCAATTTTTATACTTCGATTCATTTCGCTGATCAACTTTTCTTTCGTCATTCCTTTACGCCACTTAGACTTTGGCTTTAGGGTAATAAAGGTTTCAAACATTGCCAAAGGTGCTGGGTCTGTGGCGGTATCTGCTCGTCCTGCTTTTCCTACAACTATCTCTACTTCAGGAATTTCTGAAATAATTTTATTTGTTGCGATGAGAAGTTCCTGTGCTCGTTCTTCCGAGACATCAGGAAGAGAAATCGGCATATACCACAGTGTGCCCTCATCCAATGGAGGCATAAACTCAGAACCTATTTGAGTCATAGCTCCAATACCAATGACAGCGAGTGCGCTTGCTATTCCTAGTGTCATCTTTCTATGGTCTAGAGCCTTCAGTAGCACAGGTTTGTATTTGCTCTGTAGCCACCGAACAACTGGGATTTCGTTATCATTACGTAAATTTCCTTTTAAGAAAAAAACCGAGAGTGTTGGTACCAAGAAGAGTGATGCAATAAGTGCACCCAGCATCGCAAAGATGTTGGTATACGCTAGTGGCGTAAAGAGTTTTCCCTCTTGTCCTGTTAACGTAAAGATTGGAGCAAACGAAAGAATGATAATAAATATTGCAAACACAATAGGTTTACCGACTTCAAGTGTCGCCTCTTGTACGGACTTGATTCTCTCTCCAATATTTTTTGGTGGATGCTCTAAGAGTCTTCTGTAGGCATTTTCACTAATCACTATGGCAGCATCTACCATGGTTCCAATGGCAATGGCGATTCCACCAAGGCTCATGATATTACTAGGGATCCCAAATAGTCTCATAAAGATAAAAGTCATAAGTACTCCCATAATTAATGCTATTGCAGTAATTGCTGTAGAGCCCATGTGCCAGAGGAAAATCCCAAGTATCACTGTGGTAATTATCAACTCTTGTGTAAGAACACTACGAAGAGTTGCGATAGCCGAAAGAATGAGATCTGTACGATCGTAAAATGGCTTTAGTATTACTCCTTCTGGAAGAGATTTTTCTATGTCCAAAATGCGCTCTTTTATAGCATCAATAACTGCAAGGGGATTTTCTCCATATCGCATTACCACGACTCCGCCTACTTTCTCTTCGTCTTCATTGGCAAGAATGGCTCTGCGAAACATTCCAGATTCACGAACCTCACCAATATCAGTAACAGTAAGAGCTATACCGTCAGCACGTTTACCAATTACCGTATTAGCTATTTCATCTGTACTTTCAAAGAATCCAATTCCTTGAATTGCTACCTCTCTACCACCAGTATCAATCACCTTTCCAGAGACTGTATTGTTCGCCATGCGTATAGCATCCATTACCTGTGTGATTCGTAGATGAAACTGCTGTAATTTTTGAGGGTCGATGATGACTTCATATGTTTTTTTATATCCTCCAACAGAAGCTACTTCGGCAACCCCTGAAACGCTTTGTAATTTGTACCGAACAATGAAATCCTGCATAGAGCGTAGCTCTGTAAGCGTGTGATTGTCGCTTTCTAATGTGTACATATAAATATGTCCTACTCCTGTAGCGTCAGGGCCGAGTATTGGAGTTACTCCTATAGGTAACTGTGATTGAACAAGGCTTAAGCGCTCGGAAACACGATCACGAGCAAAGTAGATACCAGTAGAATCTTCAAAAATTACCGTCACCATTGATACTCCAAGCATAGAAGAAGCGCGAATATCACGTACTCCTGCAAGGCCTTGCATACTTACGGTTAGCGGATAGGTAATTTGATCTTCTATATTTCGCGGTGTTTGTCCTGTCCACTCTGTCATGATAATTACCTGATTTTCCGAAAGGTCTGGAATGGCATCCACAGGAGTATTAACCATAGCAATCGTGCCTCCAACTGCGATACAGGAGAAAATCAGCATAGTAACAAGTCTATTGTTGAGCGCAGCAATGATGAGACGATTGATCATTAGAAGAGATCTGGAGGATCGAGTACTACAGAGGTGTCTTCCGTAATTTCCCCTGTAACCTCAGCAAACTCCCCTTCCTCAGCTATAACAGAGACTGCTACTTTTATGGGAGTGTCTTCATCTAAAATCCAAAGATAGTTTGTACCATCTTCTCGTTTTACCGCAGAAGAAGGAACACGAAATACAGCCCTGCCTTCGTCGGATATATGAACTCGCACACTTGATTGATGTGGAAAGTTTAGCTCGTCAGGTATTTTTGCCTGCACAGCAATAGTATGTGTTTGTACATCTACCTGTGGGCTTTTTCTGGTTACCTCTGCTGTGTATTCCTTGGTTTCGTTCGCTTGAAGGAAGAAGGTGACAATGTTTCCAACTTCGATTGCAGAGATTAAATGCTCTGGAAGACCAAACTGCACCTCTGCCTTAGCCTTCTTGGCTAGGCTTGTAGGTACATTTGTTAATTCAAATGCCAACATAGACGGCTTTACGATGTTTCCAACATTGATGAATCTCTTCGAGACCGTCCCAGCAAATGGTGAACGGATTTCTCTGTGTCCACTTTGAGTAACTTCTGCCTCTAGCATCGCATTGGATACTCCCAGCATAGTTCTGTTACGCTCTACTATTTGTTCTTGATTAGCCTTGGTCAGACCGAAATTCTTCTGAGCAGTTTCTAACTGTAACTCCATCATTTGCACCTTGTTACTCTTGGCAGCGTACGTATTACCGGTCTTATACGCAGAATATAAATCTGGTTCTGAAGAGACGACCGTATCAAACATGCTCTGAGCATCTTGATACCCTTCTTTTGCCTTGAGGATTGCAGACTGAGAATTAAGAAGGCTCGTTGTTAATACTCCTAACCTTTCTTGGGTCATTTTTCCTGGCTGTGGGGTAGGGACAGTAGGGGTAGATGCAAGAATAGTCAGTGTAGATGTTAATGCGGAATCAGCTAGAGTAAAAAGTTTTGGCAGGAGATGAAACTGCATAGCCTTGTTTGAACTTAGATATGCTTGCTCCATTGTATACAATTGATCAAACGGAGGAATGACATCGTAACGCGTCTGAAAATCCAGCAATCCTAAGTGGTTTAGGATATCAACCTCATAAATACCAGCACCAGCGCGAGAGTTAGACCCTACCAATATCTGTTCTATTATCTGCCTGCTACTACGTACTGCAGTAAATGCCTGATCACGCTTTTGTACTATGTTCTCTTCGTATTCTGCAAATCTTGTGACCAGAGCAATCTGTTCACTTCTGGCTATACGCAAATCAGTTTCTTTTTCTGAGATTTTTTGCTGAGACGTGATCATCGTTTCATCTTTTACTGCCTGAGCACTTACATAATCTGAATTTGCCTGAGTATGCATCGCTTGCTTCTGTGCAATGTTTGCAGCACTTACACCCTCAACTCCTTTAGGGAGAAGGAGTGCTACTATCTGATTTTTTTCTACAGTGTCACCAATATCTATATAAATATCTTCAACAATACCATCACGACGTGGGTAAATATTTGCTGTCTCATGGGACAGGACAGTTCCCAGTAATAACACAGAAGAAGACTCGCTTATGAGCTGAGGAGAAATAGTGGTGTATGTAATAGGTTTAACTTGATCTTCACTACTCATATTTTTGTCTACAGGAGCTACTGAAGATTCTCCCTGCATAGAGACAAAGGTAAGAGCAGGGAGAACGACAAGTAGTACTGCTATAGATCCAAAGAAGATCCTTTTATCGCCACGTACTAAGTTTCGAAGTATAGAGTTCATAGGTATTGTCAGTAGGAGAATTAATTCATATCCATATCCATTCCACCTTCAAGCATCTTCATGTGCTCATCGAGGTCCATGTTCATACGTGCTGCTGCACGCTTTTCAGAACGGAACTTTTCAACAGTGATACCGTACTTATCAGCCTGCTGCTCTTCGGTCATAGGAGCATTTGATGCACAACCTACTAGGAGGATGGAGAAAATAAATAGAGAGGAAAGAAACTTTTTCATAAGAAAATGGGTAAAAATAAATAAAATCAATACAGCTAAAGAACTAGCTGCTGAAGACAAGATTACGTGATTTACGTTCGTAATACTATAGTACTAACTATGTTTGGCACTATGGGAGGGCCTGCTGCTGCAAGGTGTGTTCTTTGTAGGGCAAATACGTGCTCTGAAATATATATTTGAGGAGAAGTGAAGAATGTATAGGATGCAGCTGGAGCATCTGGCATATCAAATAATCCTGTGAATGCGAGATCTCCTCCTATCTTATCTGCACAGTCCTGACAGGCTATATTTACCTGCTCCATTTGCCCGTGATCCATCGCCATCTCTGAATGATCCATAGGTGCTACACCTATATTCATAGGGCAGAAGCTGCTACAGAGAGCAAAAGCTGAAAAGCCTATAAGAGTAAATGATGCGAATCGCACGCTGCAATTGTACTACCAACTCCTGATGTGTCTAGTTTATAATGGAGAAGAGTACTTGATTATACTCTTCCTTGTAATTTTGTGACAAATAAACACCATTCTCGTATGATAATTGGCTTAAATAGCCTATAATCGGATATGTTCCCCCTTCTTAAGTATGGTAGTCAAAAAACAGGTCATCTGCTCAGTAAAGGACTGTACCAATGAAGGTAAAGGCAGACAGTATTGTGAAAAACACTCTACTGCTGAAGCACGGAGAAAAATGACGAAAAACAGGCAAACAAATATTATTTCTGGTTGCTGTGATGCAAAATGTGTCGTAGGTGAAGTACATGACACAGGAGAGCAGTACTGCACAAAGTGCAAACAGCCTTGTGTGTGGAAAGCAGCTTTGTAGTTTTTAGAATTAAGGATGATGTTGAGAGAATCTGAGCACAAACTCGATGTGGATGAATATGGTGAGGTGGCACGAGAAAGAAATATAGATTTCAAATTTTATTGCTTCCTGTAGCCAAAAGTCCATACTGCAGATATGGAATTTGAAGTATCCAAAAAAATCAACCCAGAAGAACTGAAACCAAGAACATTGGCAGAACTTATCGTTATGTATGCTGATGAAATCAATAAAGATGGTACTGAAACATCAATGGAAAAGAGGCACGCTGCATTAAAAGTAAAGCATGTAGATGATGCAGTAGAAATGCGTACTATAGAAGCTGCACAACAGAGGGTGCGACTCTGTAGCGGCCTGATTGAAGCTACCGAAGATAATTTTGTAAGTAAGGTCTAGTAGAGGGAGATGGTAAAACGACATTCAATGCTACATTGAACTCCTACGCGCTGCTTTCTCTTTAGATAACTTTCTATTACAATCAGCGCATGAATACATTCCTTATTATAGATAGTCTTTCTGTTCTTACTGTAGCTGGACAGGGAATTTCCTTAGTAGTTGCCGTTGCCTTAACGCTCTCACTCTTCGGTAATCGTATGGGGCTTGTTATTCGTAACTGGGTTTCTACACACGCAATTGTTTTGATGGGAACCGTCGCAGCTGTCGCAACCGCCGGAAGCTTGTTCTATTCCGAAATTGCACTATTCGCTCCCTGTAAAGATTGTTGGATCCAGCGAATATTTATGTATCCACAAGTGGTTCTTCTGGGTATTGCCTTCTTTCGTAAGGATAAAAACATTGCTTGGTACATTCTTGCTCTCAGTCTATTAGGCGGTGCAATGTCTGCGGCACACTACATCGAGCAATGGGGAGCAATGCTTAACCCTCTAGAAAACGACCCCCTCGCACCGTGTGACCTCTCGGGAGTTTCCTGCAGTGCAACGTACATATTTCAATTTGGATACATCACTATTCCTCTCATGGCAGGAACAGCATTTGGTTTGAATATCCTTGGATCGCTGAGTGTTATCCTTCAGAAAATGAAATACTTTGAAAGATTCACAGCGAAAGTGAGGAAAGAATGAGCCCTACTGTCTCCTCTTGAAAGGATTGGATAAAATTCAAGAAATCACCAAAGATAATGTAGTCGATCATTACCTTGTTACCCTGTGATACTAAATCTTTCGTCATTCGAAGAATCTTCTCATGGCCTTTTTTTAGAAGATCTATATTTGCAGTATCCCACTCTGCCCCCCCTTGGAAAGAACTCTGTATCTGCATTGTCGCCATCCAAATATACAAAATCACTATGTTGGGCTAGCAAGTAAATGGTGAACTTATTTGGATCTATAAGTTCTTGTGTATTTATAATATTTATATATTATGGATCATAATGACAAAAAGGCAACAATCTTTGGCTCCAGAGATTGAGGCGTGGAATGAAGAAGGAAGTCCACTTAGCGCTCCTCCGCCACATGATTCGATCGTGGAGTGTGTTAGTCGGATTGAACTTCTAAGGAGAGCAAAAGCACCAATAAATAATCTGACTAGAGATACTATTGAAAAATTATTTATACTGAAGATCTACCAAGAAAATCACCCACGAACTCTTCGGCTATTAATAAAAAATGCTGCAGAGAAGTCGCTAAGCCCAGAAGCTCAACAGCAGGTAGCTTCTCAGTTATTGCAAATGCGTTCCATTGGCAGAGAAAGGCTTTTTGATATCACATGTACTCATTTTGGTATCAACGAAGCACAGATTGATCGCTGGAATCGAGCAGTAGAAGATCATCGGCAAAATGATATGAACGGAGTCCTCAGTGTAGATAGCCTACGAGAAGAACTCGGTTTACTAAGCAGAAATGGAGAAAAAAGAGTAAATGGAAACATTTATACAGAAGATGAAGACGAAATTGGAGTATATCCTGGTGTTGCTGGTCCTGTTGAGGGTGCTCAAGACAGGTTTGGTGAATGTATTGCTCTTACAGGATCCAAAAATTTTGCAGAAGGAATTGAATTACTCGCTCGTCAACGCTTCGGTAATGATTTTGTGGACGATATCCAATGGAAAGACCCTAAGGCTGCTAATGGTGAACGCGTTGCTCGTTTACATTCTGGAGTTCCTTTTCGTAAAGTACAAGATGAGCCTCATCAGGTTGATGATGCTATCCCTCACCATAAAATTGTAGGAATGGAACCACATAAGATTGATGAAATTGTGATTGATCGAATGGGTCTGGACATGAAAACATTACATGCACTCAATGCAATGGGCATACACACTGTCGGAGATTTTACCGGTAAAACAGTTGAATGGTTTATTGTTAAAGGTCTCCCTGGAGCGAAGCAATGCGATAAATGTAAGATGATTTTAGAGATACGTGAGATGCTTACAAGAGCGTGCAAAAAAAATCCAGTACCAGATGGGGATATATATTCCGAAGCAGCATTAGCTGCTATCCAAGCAAGAAGTGATGCACTAAAAGCTAAAAAGAAGCAGAAATAATTTACCCAAGCATCGTGATCTTTCGTAAGAATCGCTTACGAAGCAATGGTATTTTCAGTAATACATTCCACACTCTCATGACCCACTTAAGCACCTTGCCATTTGCGAGGAATATCACTTCGGTCAATGTATTGGTAAAACTGTTTACCCCTTTTGTAATTGCCCCTTTTCTTAAACGGGCATACGTAGCCAAATGAGCTGGGTTATCTTCCTTCAGTGCTTTGAATATTGCTGCTCCAAGTACTTCAGTATCCTGAATACCTGCATTCATTCCTTGCCCACCAACCGGACTATTCAGATGCGCGGCATCACCAGCAAGAGCTACCCTTCCTTTTACAAACTGGGTACTAATGCGATTATGCAAACGGAATTCGCTTTGCCAAACATTTACGTACTTTGCATCCGGGAAAAGTTGCTGCATAGCTTTTTGTGTCCGTTCTTCTAATGATATTTTTTGTTTTGCCAAATGCGGGAGAATAAGACGCCAGAGATCGGTATCGATGTTCATAGCCATAACAATCACACCGTTTGTGGAAATCAATGGGCCCGTGCGGTCATCTTTCAGTTGTACATCTGCAAGAGCGATCTCCATGCCATACGTTTCTCCCTCCAGATGAAACCCAAGTAGTTTACGCACGGTGCTGTGTGCTCCATCACAGCCGATGAGGTACTGTGCGCTTACACTCTTAAGCTCTCCTTCTTCAATCCACTGTACACTGACCGAAGACTCGTCTTGTGTGAAGCCCGTGAGCTCACAAGAGAACTTCAGCTCAGCTCCCTCCGTTTGACTTACGGCCTCCGCAAGAATCTTTTCTGTCTTTGACTGCGGTATAATCATGGCGCGCGGGTAGTTGGTAATATCTCGAACTTCATAGATCGGAACTTCGAGAATTACTTTCTTATTGTCAACGTCGTACATCCGCAGTGCATCCATGGTGATCGCCTGTTGCTCAAACTTCTCAATAACACCGAGGTCCGCCAAAATTTCCTGTGTTTTGCACCAGATGCCCGGTGCACGGGAATGTTCGTGCGTGGTCTGGTTTTTTTCTATTATCAACACTTTTTTACCTTCACGCGCTAAACGCAATCCTAAGCACAAACCCACAGGACCTGCTCCTGCAATAATGACATCGTAATCCATAGTGAGCGTACTATATCATAATTATTTATTGGTGGGCCGGGCTGGACTCGAACCAGCGAAGTCAGAGACATCTGGTTTACAGCCAGACCCGTTTGACCACTTCGGTACCGACCCACGTAAGAATAATACTGAAAGAACTGTATCCAATGGCTAGTTTATTGGTTTTGGACTTTTAGAGTTTAATGATAAATAGCTTAGAATTCAACGAAATTACCCCTTTGCTTTAACGACGACTCCGCTTCTTCTGCTTCCGAAGACGCTTCTTTTTCTGGTCTTCTGCCCTCTGATGCTGGTTTCTCGCACGTCGCTGCTGACGTTCTTTCTCGGGGTCAATCTTCTCAATTTCCAGTACAGCTTCAGCGAACATCGGTAGCATGCGCTTGCTGCCTATCGTATGGATATCATCGGCAGTTGCATCAGTCACGGGATGTTTTACAAGTTTGACAGCACCCTCTGTGAGCATGTGTCCTGCAGCCTGTTGTAGCTTACTCTTGTCTCCGTTCATGAATTTTCTGGCAATGGACTGCTGGAACGTTGGACCTAAAGCATACCTTCTGAACTGGAGATTTTCAGGGTCACTTGCTGCAAGTCTCTCCATTGCTGCAAATGCTTTAAGAATCCTAGCGTAGAGAAAATCATGGATGTTCAATTCTCCGTTACCCTCCTCCTTCCCCATCTTGGACAGCACTTTTCTCATTTGGGCTGCACTGCCAGTGCTGACATTCATGTCGAGAACTGTGAAGCGACCCCCTTCTGACAACTTCTGTACTCCTGTTTCCAAGATGCGTTCAAAGGCTTCTGGTTCAAGAAACTTGATAGTGTGCGACATGGCAACGGAACCGAGCGAAGCTCCTGCAAACATCCGTTCGAGTTCTGATGAATCCAATCCGTCAGGAAGCCTGTTTAAATCGCATTGGTGCTTGCTGTCTCCCCATTCAGCAAACATGTCTATGTTCCCAACAATGACATTCTTTCTCTGCAGGTCTGTTTCTGAGTATGGTCTGGGTCGCTTTCCCCCGCCGATTTCTAGTAGCATTGACGGGTTGTCCTGCGTTCCGTTCGGAGTACCACTCAACAAATCGGAAGTGAACATACGACTGTAACCCACGTCAATAATTCCTCTTTCCTGCATGCTTCCTTCTTCTTTTTCCTCATCCCTAAACTGAGCTTGTGCGTCCGTGTCTACGGCTTCGAGTTCTATAGGGTCAACTTCTTCCTCTCTGTGTTCTATGACATCAAGCAGAGCACCACTCATCTCGTCTCTGAGGTCTTCAAAACGCCAATCTCCAAGAGCTGAGTCTGTTTTTTCCATCATCCTGCGTTGCAGTTTCCCCTGCATCCCCTCATCCAGTGATTTGCGCTGTTGTAATGACATTGAAAGTAATTTAGCTATATTTTTTGTATTTGTCAATACCGCTGATTTATAGCTCCAAACCGGTATTTCAACTCCATAACTTCCCTCCGAATGTCCTCCTTTCTGGCGTCTTTGTCGAACCTGTCTGGAAAGGACTCGAACCAGCGAAGTCAGAGACATCTGGTTTACAGCCAGACCCGTTTGACCACTTCGGTACCGACCCACTCAAGAGAATTTTAGCTTATCTACCCGTTTTCTCAAGCTGGAGTACGAATATCTGTTGTTATTTTTTTGTAGCAACTTTTGTCTACCCTTCCCATCGAATCGCCTCCATAGGGCTTAAGTCTGCTGCTTTCCTTGCAGGATAGATCCCAAAGATCAATCCTACAGCTAATGCCATCACCGCTGCTGCGAGAAGGGCTGGAATAGAAAGCACAAACGGAACTTTCCCAACAAACTTACTGGCAATGGCTGCAATAAGAGCTCCTGTGGTTGCTCCTCCTATAATTCCAACCAATCCTCCTATCATGGTAAGAGCTACTGCCTCTATAAGAAATTGTCTCAAGATATCTTGCCTCGTTGCCCCTAGAGCTTTTCGTAGCCCTATCTCTCGTGTGCGCTCTGTAACAGAGACCAGCATGATATTCATAATTCCAATACCACCGACGATCAAAGAGATCCCAGCAATCAGACCAATAAATACAGTAAGACCTAGGCCAACTGTTCCTACTATTTCTGTAGCTTGTGAAGCAGATCTCGCACGAAAGTCATCTTTATCATAATCATTATCAGGATTTACAATTCCGTGTCGCTGACGAAGCATTGATGTGATGTCTGCAACAACAAGTTCATCATCTTCTATTGAAGACTTCATTGTCATGTAACTCAGATACTTTTGACCAGTTTGAGCCTTCGCAGTTGTAAAGGGGACATAGACAGGGGTATCAAGATCTTGAAGCAAGGCAGATCCCACTGTCTCCATTACTCCAACAACTGTATAAAACCGTTTTCCAACTCGTACACGTTCTCCCATCGGATCTCTATCTCCAAATAAATCTATGGCAGCTTGATATCCAAGAACTGTTACAGACCTTGCCCCTTTAAGATCAGAGTCATTGAGCAAGCGTCCTTGTGCAAGAGTAAGACTATAGTTTGCAAAGAAGTTACTCGTAGTACCAAATACCATTGGAGAGATTTCTTCTGTTCCATACGTTACTTTTTCTGTTACGAAAATAACAGGAGCCACACTCTCTACTGTGGAGAGTTGCTCTACAGCCTCATAGTCTCCAAAACTCATCGAGTCTAAACTACGACCAAACTTTTCAAATCCTGTCGGATAGATCTCTATCAGATGACTACTAAAAGACTCTACTTGATCAAGTACATATCGCTCGAAGCTACGACCAACAGAAACAAGTAGTACAACTGATCCTACTCCAATGATGATACCAAGCATGGTTAGAATAGACCGCATGCGATGTGCAGTTATCGCTGTGTAGGATGCCTTTACTGTATCTTTATATAACATTATTCGTAGCGAAGAGCATTCATAGGAGAAAGACGAGCTGCCTTACGAGCAGGATAAATACCAAATCCAAGCCCAACAGAAAATGCCATAGCAAGTGCTACTCCAATTGAAGGGTAGGACACCGCAAAGTCATATGTCGGTAGTAATTTATCAGCAATTGCTGCTATCAGTACTGCCAGAGAAATTCCACAAATGATTCCGATAATTCCAGCAGTAACTGTAATCAGCACTGCCTCTACCAAAAATTGCAGGAGAATATCTCTACGCTTTGCGCCTACAGCTTTACGCAGACCAATCTCACGAGTGCGCTCGGTTACTGCTACCAACATGATATTCATAATTCCGATACCACCGACGATTAGAGAGATTCCTGCAACAGTGGCAATAAAGAGTGTCAGCCCTAGAGATACTGATCCTAAAATATCGTTTGCTTGTGCAGAAGTTCGTACCATGAAGTCATCTTTATCAGGGTCTTCATCAGGATTTACTATCCCATGGCGGCGCCGAAGAAGTGATTCAACATCAGATTGAGCGAGGTCAAAATCCCCTACTGTCTGCAAACTAATTATATTGACGTACTTTTGTGCATTTTGCGCACGAGCTGTAGTCATTGGAATAAAAACAAATTCATCTGCATTTTGAAAAAACTGTGTTCCAATAGACTCTAACGTTCCGATCACTTCATACGAACGCGCACCGAGTTTGATACGCTTGCCTATAGGGTGCTGTCTTCCAAAGAGATCATCAGCAATTTCGGAGCCGATTACCGCGACATTGCGCGCTGCTCGAACATCACTCTCTTCTAGAAGTCTTCCATGTTCTATGGTAACTTCTCGATTTTTAAAGTAATTAGGTACCGTTCCAATAACCCGAGGTTCTGTTTCTTCACGTCCGTATGTAGCGGCATTTACCCCCATCATGATTCCAGGAGCAACACTCGTTATGGTAGATAGCTTTTCGAGTGCAGTGATATCTTCGAATGTCAGACTATCAAACCCCGCCATGATAGCCCCTTCGGCACCTTCTGATGTGCCTGGGAAAATCACCATGCTCTTTGCACCTATAGAGCTTATTTGGCCAAGAATAAGTTTTTCCATACTTGCACCTACAGAAGTCATCAGCACTACAGAACCTACTCCGATAATAACTCCAAGCATCGTAAGAAGAGACCTGCCCTTGTTACGTAAGAGGCTACGCTGTGCCGCTTGAAACGTATCTGTAAGTAACATTATTTTTTGAGGTTATTGTTTTTCTTTGCAGAGATCTGTTTAAACTGCTTTGAGTCTGAGGATACGTTTCCATCTAGTAGGTGAATGATGCGCTTCGCATGCGCAGCAGTACTTTCCTCATGTGTAACGAGAATGATTGTTCTACCTCCCTGATCGTGAAGACCCTGCAATACTTCCATAACCTGGTTCCCAGATTTACTATCAAGGTTACCGGTAGGCTCATCAGCAAAAATAACATCTGGATCTGTAACCAGTGCACGAGCCATAGCCACACGTTGCTGCTGTCCTCCAGAAAGTTGATTCGTAAAGTACGTTGCACGATCTGTAAGATCTACAGCTGCAATCGCATTCATCGAACGCTCTTCTCTTTCTGATGCAGGAATAGTTGGATGATACAGCAGTGGAAGCATAACGTTATCGAGTACTGTCGTTCTCGGAAGAAGGTTGAATGCCTGAAACACAAAACTCACACGTGTAGCACGAATGGCCGCCAGTTCGTCATCTGTCATCGTGCGCGTTGGCTCTCCTCGAAAAAGATACTTTCCTGTAGTCGGCTGATCGAGGAATCCTAAGATGTGCATGAGTGTCGATTTACCTGAGCCTGATGGTCCCATAATGGAAACAAATTCTTCTTCGTTAATAGTAAGATCAATCCCATGCAACACTGGTGTTTCTAGCTCTTCGCTAAAATAAGACTTCGTAAGTGAACGTGTTTCAATGAGTGGCACTGCGGACGGTTTCTTTTTTTTGGGCATGTTACTTAACGAGAATAATCACTGTTTCTCCTTCTTTTAGTCCTGAGGTAATTTCTATATTAGTCACTGTTTCCATACCAACTGTCACAAGACGATCTTCGGATTCACCATCTTTATTTAATACACGGATGATCTCTTCACCTTCTTCATTTTTGATAACAGCTCTTCCAGGAACAAAAAGGACATCATCCTTTGTATCCGTAATGATATCGAGGTCTCCAGTCATTCCAATCTTTAAGAGATCATCAAAGCTTTCTGGGAAATCCAGTTTTACACGGTACTTAGGCACGCCATCGATAATGGTTGCTGCAGGATCAATCTCTGTAACCTCTACAGGGAATTCTCTATCTGGATAAGCATCCAAAAGTAGTTCTCCAAGCTGCTGGTAATCAACCTTAGGAATATCAATCTCGGAGGTATACACCTCAATACGATATGGCGAAACTCCTAAAATAGTAATGGCAGCCACTGTCTCACTAAACTGACCAGGGGTAAATTCCCCCTTCTTCAGATTTACTTTGGTGATAGTTCCATCGATTGGTGCAGTAAGGATAGTATCGTCAAAATCCGCTTCTGCCCGTTGGAGGTCTGCTCGAGCAGACTGTACGCGTCCACGAGAAGCGTCGATATCTGCCTTACGAGATCCTGCTCTTTTTAGCGCTAGCTTTGCTTCGGATACCCTTACCGCTGTTTGGAATGTACTGATATCAGCCAAAGACTGGTCACGAGAACCTTGTGCAGATACAACTGTCGCCTCTTCTGTTGCAATCTTTGTCTCGAAGCTTGCCACTTTATCCTGTAAAGACTTCGATGCACTGTTAAGATTGGTGTACGCGTTTTCTGTATTGTTCCTTTCTGTGACGAGAGTGTTTTTGAGCGTCTCTTTTTTTGTAAAGTCAAAGAGTCCGAGTGGCTCTTGGCGTGAAATAAAACCGTACGCAGATTGCACGACTATATTCGCATCAATAGCCATTGCCCTTGCTTCCTCTAACGCATTTGATGCACTATGAAAATCTGTCAACGTTCCTCTTATACGTAGAATATACGATTCTAACTTCGCCATTGTATCTATGCGCAATTTTTCTAATACTGCATATTCTGCAGGCTGCTCTTGTGACAAGATGTTTTGCAAAGTCAAATCTTCAAACACATCTTCCACTACTCCCAATGCGATTATCGATTTTGATAATTCCTTGGTAAGTGTGCTCCCCGCTGTAGCGACCTCTCCGATAGATGCAGTTTCTGCCTCTGATTGTAAAATTATAAGTTTGCTATTGGCCTTTTCTAGTGATGCAACTGCTGTTTCGTACTTGGATCTAGCAAGATCAAGAGAGGCTTTTTTATTCTGCAATTCTGCCTCAGCAATAACAATATCTTCTGGGCGAGTTCCTTCTTCGAGTGCGCGAAGTTCTGCATAGGCAGTTGTAAGCTTTGCCTGTGCAGAAGTTACTGCTGCGCGCAAACTACCGGAACGCAATTTTGCTAGCTCCTGACCTGCAATTACGATGTCTCCGTCTGAGACCACCAACTCTTCTACAATTCCTGATACTGGAAACTTTAACTCTAAATCTTTCTCCGAAATCACCGTAGCCACTACCTCTACTGCCTGCACTAACTCCCCCCTCTTTACGGTATCAGTTAAGTACTCCGGCGCTGGTTCTGATATAAGAAATCTTGTAAGTGCAACTATTGGAAGCACGACAACTAGTATAATAAGCACTCGCTTCCACCGCCTTTTACCGAAGGATTTAACTGTATGAAAGCGCTGTTTCAAGCCAATTTTCTCTGCTTTTGGAGTCTCATCAACCATAGTTATATTATAACATAATATCAAATATTGGACAATATTAGGAATTCGACGTAGATTTTAGTGTTTCAAGGGCTTCTCGCACCGCCTCATCTACCGGCTTCATAGTTATCCCTTCCGATTCCAGCTTCTTTCCAGAAAGTACACAACTACTGCGACCTGCCTTTGCAACATCAGAGAGATCTTCTTCCTTAAGAAGTTCGAACGTATGACTAGGGTCAACAATCTCTTTGTACAGCTCCATTATACGATATGGCGTTATTGCACCTGGATTTATGATGTTGTATGGACCCGTTGCCCTCTTGTCGATCAACTGTCTTGCGGCATCGAGAAGGTCTGGAATATAGGTCATTGAGTTTTCTGTATCTAAAACTCTATCGTACTTACTTACCTTGTTTATCAGGTTTCTTTCGCTTCCTGTTCCATCAAAAGGCATTCGAAGCCTGATGTTTAATACAGGAAAGTCATTAAGAAGCTGATCTACTGCACCTTTACTCCGTGAGTAAAAACTTCCAAAGAAGTTTGGTGCATCTGTCTCTATATAAGGAGTCGAAGAATCTCCAGAGTACACACACCCTGTTCCTATTTGTACAAAATAGATATCGCGCTTCCCACACTCCTCTACAAGGACCAATGGTCCTATAACATTACTGTGAATGGTTTCTTCTTTGTGATCTTCACACCAATCCACATTTGGACGTCCAGTTTTGCCTGCGCAGTTGATGACAACGTCTGGCTTTTGCATATCAAGAACTTCTGCAACAGTCCTACTGTCTGCGATATCGGTAGATGGTGTAGCTGCATCTGGATACAGTGACAGGAAGTACTGCCCCATGTAACCCTTGGATCCAAAAATAAGGACTTTCATGGAAAGAGGATAACACAAACTCCCTTAGTAAAGCCATAAATACCAATGTTCCGTTTATAGGAAGTTCTGGTATACTTATCTTATATGGTTCGCAGAAGACGACGAAAGTACCGCCGGAGGCGTAAGAAAAAGAACGCCCTAAACCTCGCGCCCGAAACGCAGAGACTAATTTCTGGTACAGGCCAGATAACAGCTGGAGTATTGCTCTATCTTGTCTTGCATCAGGACGCAGGAATGATTGGAGATAGCATGAGTACCGGTATGCAGTTTTTCTTTGGAGCATGGAGCGGCATCTTCCCTGCATTTTTGATCATCTCCGGATTACTTCACTGGTTTACCCAAGATACACACTTCGAAACAAAGCGTTCTGTTGGCCTTGTGCTTTGCCTACTTTCATTTTTGGGAATCGTACATATTGGTGCTCCACTAGATCAAATTGCATCCAATAGAGATCAGCTTGCAGGATCTATCGGATTTATGATGAGCCTTCCGTTCCTTGTCTTTGCTAGCAGGGCAGTTGGATATACCGTGCTTTCTGCAATGTTTATTTCTGGTCTCTTCATTTCATTCGAGCCAAACTTTGCAGGAGTCTTAGACTGGATTACTGCAGTAATAAAACCTAAGAAAAAGCGTCGCAAGAAGCGTGTCGTAGAAGAGGAAGACGAATATGCAGAAGATGAATATAAGGAAGAGGAAGAGTACGAGGATGATGAAGAAGAAGATCCTGTAGAGGACGATCAAGATCAACCAGAACTTAATATTGTACGACCAATATTTGCTCAGAGTTCTGTAAAAGATCGTACGCAGAAAATTCTTAGCAAGAAGGTAAAAGACACTCTTCAAATGAAAGATACTCGCTTTGAGGAATGGACATTCCCTCCATATGATCTACTTGATGGTTCACACTCCGAACTTAAGGTCGATGATGCTGAGCTAAAAAGCCAAGCAAAACTTATTGAAGAGAAGCTCGAAGAGTTTGATATTGATGTCACCATGCGTGACGCACATCCAGGCCCTACAGTTACTCAATTTACCCTTAAGCCTGCAGAAGGAGTAAAACTCAGTAAGATTGCTGCGCTTAAAGATGACCTTGCTCTTGCACTTGCAGCCCCTAGCCTCCGTATAGAAGCTCCAATTCCTGGTAAATCACTTGTTGGAATTGAAATGCCTAATACCGAAAGGACTCTCGTACACTTAAGGGAAATTATGGAAAGTCCAGAATTCACCGAGAGTGAGTCCCCTCTTACGCTTCCTCTAGGACGTGATGTATCAGGTAATGCTGTAGTCGCAGCTCTTAACGAAATGCCACACTTACTTATTGCTGGTGCTACTGGTTCTGGTAAATCTGTTTGTATGAATGCATTCCTAACATCACTTCTGTTTCAGAATGCACCACACGAGCTTAAATTGATATTGATCGACCCAAAGCGTGTTGAGCTTATGCCGTACGACGGTATTCCTCACTTACTAACACCAGTTATCACCGAAGCAGAACGTGCACTACAAGCGTTGCGTTGGGCTGTTGCAGAAATGGGCCGCCGTCTGCACAGGTTCTCTGAAGCAGGTGTCCGTAACCTTGATGAATTTAATGAGAAGCAAAAAGAGGAAGAACATGTACTCCCTCGTATTGTTATCGTCATTGATGAGCTTGCCGATTTGATGATGCGGCAATACAGAAGAGATACCGAAACCATGGTTGCTCGTATTGCACAGATGGCTCGAGCCACTGGAATGCACTTGATCATTGCCACACAACGTCCGAGTGTTGATGTTATTACCGGACTTATTAAAGCGAACATCCCTACACGTATTGCCTTCCGCACAGTATCAGCAGTAGACTCTCGTACTATCCTCGATAGCATTGGTGCAGAAGACTTACTGGGTCGTGGAGACATGCTCTACATGACAGCAGAAACTTCTAACCCTATGCGCATGCAGGGAATCCTTGTTACCAGTAAAGAAGTAGAACGTGTGATAAATAGTGTAAAGATTGCCGGTGGAGGAAAAGTGACCGAGCAAATAGAAATGGATGGTCAAAGAGAAGAAGAAGGAAGTAGCGGTAGCTACATTGATCTTGATGCTGATGATAATGGTGGCGATGAAATGTTCTTCGAGGCTGTACGTGTTGTACAAGAAACAGGGAAAGCCTCTGCAAGCCTTCTACAGCGTCATCTTAAAGTTGGATACGCTCGTGCTGCACGGCTTCTTGATATTATGGAAGATAAGAATCTGATAGGACCAAGCAATGGAGCAAAAGCCCGTGAGGTCTATATTGATAAAGTCGCTGAGTCATGAAACTGCTCATAGGAACTAGTAACACCGGAAAGCATATAGAGATCTCTGAAGTTCTTGGGTGTCTTGATTTGGAACTTCTAAGGCCTAAAGATCTATCAATTGAAATTGATCCAGAGGAAACAGGATCTACCTATGCAGAAAATGCCCTACTCAAGGCAAGACATTTCTTTGAGCTCGGTGGATCAGTACCAACAATTTCCGATGACTCTGGAATAATTATTGATGCTCTAGAAGGGGAGTTGGGTGTATACACAAGGCGATGGGGAGCAGGGCCTGAGGCCTCAGATCAAGAATGGATAGAGCACTTTTTGGCGAGGATGGATGCAGAAGAAAACCGAAAAGCACGATTTGTGTGTAACTTGGCATATATTGATGCAGAAGAAAAAGAGCATCTCTTCGAAGGAGTATGCGAAGGGATTATTACTCCAACACTCGAAGCAGATTACCTTCCGGGATTACCTATCTCGGCCTGCTTTAAGCCAGATGGATTTGATGCTGTGTATAGTGCTATGAGTATCAACGAAAAGAATACAATAAGTCATCGTGGGAGAGCAGTGCATGCACTGCGTAGTCATCTTGCTCAGTAGCCTGCTACGTAATATCAATTGGCGTAAAGTCCAATGCAAGTATCTTTTCCCAGACAATGCCAATCAGCTCTGTAAGCTCAGTACGGTCTTGCTCTGATATCGTAAACGATCGCGTTATTGGAGCTTCTGCACCTTCTCCTACAAACTCTAAGCGGAATTCTTTAGGATCGATCATAGAGTATCCATTACGGATTAAGAGATCATAAAAGACAAGCTGTCTGTGGTAACCGTAATCTATGATCTGCTTTTCGGTCTTCGGCTTTCCTGTTTTAAAGTCTGTGATAATAGCAGCGGAAGAGTTAGGCTCCATCAGATCAATACGGTCGAGCTTTCCTTTGATGGGAATGTCACCCAAGTGAGCCCTGATGCCGTACTCCACTTTGTGCACTACAGGATACGGTGGCTGTAAATGAGATTCCATATAGCGAGGAATTGTCTGATGTCCTAGATGAGAAAGTCGTTCAAGTTCTTTTTTCGTTAGCAGCTCTCTTTCTGATAAGTGCTTATCAAATTCGATGAGAAGTGTTGCCTCATCTAGAGGCGCCCCACTGGTAATAGAGTCTGCCCACATGGCCAGTACATGGTGTACTGCATTTCCATAGGAAAAGTGTGGCTCTTTTGCCTGTGGCTTTTGCAATAGATCTACTTCTAAGAATTGAAGCGGATCTTCTAAAAAGTGATTGAGAGCTGTTGGAGAGAATGCAAAGTTTTGAATACGCTTTTGTAAGAATGCTGCAAACTCACTGTCGAACTCCCGAGGAGGTACGGATAGTAATGTCGACATTTGCTCTGGATGTTCTACCTCTCTGTGTTCCTCAGAAAGATCTCCAGACTCCGCAAAGAACCCCGATGGAGAAACTGCCTTTATACTATCTCCTGATGTAAGCTCGTTAGGACACGTAAATAGTAATTCTCTTTTAGCCCTAGTCATAGCCACAAAGGCTACCCTTCTCTCATCTTGATTCTTCTCATAGGACTTCTGGTCTTTCTCCCATCCAAACAGCAAGTCTTCTGGAATAGCCAGAGACGGTGGGTTTCTTCTCTTATCCCAATGCCCTTCTCGGAAGTTGCTGATAATAACAGTATGAAATTCTAAACCCTTACTTTTATGTGCTGTCATCAACTGCACTCCAGACTCTGATAGATGCGGTAAGTCATACGTAAGCTTAAGATCTCCGTAGTCAGCATCTTTGTAGTATTCCAAATCATTTAAAAATACTTCGAATGTAAAGTTCGACTGTTCGTAGGCTCTATTTTTAATACGATCAAAGAACTCTTGTGAAGCAGCAAAATCTACAATGTCTAAGCTTCCGCTTTGTAATTCTCCTAGAAGATTGCAGTCACGATAAATAGATCCAAGTGTTTCTACTACAGTGCGCTGATCTTTTTTATGATGAAGATCAAGAATCCTATCACGCGCAGAAATAAAACCTTCTATATTACGTAATCCAAAGTCTTCAGACTCTACGAGAAGTGCGCATGCAAGAAGTGTAGTTTTTCTTTCACGCTTTATTCCGTACAACGTAGAAAGATCCGCAGGATGACAATCAAAACAAGGTGTTGCAAGTGCGCTCGAAAGAAGGTGGTCATCATGGGGATTATGTACCGCTTTAAGTACAGCAAGTGTCTGCTCTACAAGTGGGTGCTCTAAGAGATCCAACTTTCCAGAAAGTAATGCTGGAATTTGCCTCGCTTTGAATACTTCATAGAGTGGTATTAACTCTCGGTTCGTTTGTACGATAATTGCTATGCCGTTGGGGTCCACTCCATCTCGTAAGCGGTCAGCAACAATATCAGCAATCATCCATGGCTCTGCCATATCACTTGCAGCAAAAAGCATTTCTGGAGGTGTGCCATCTTTTTGTGCTGCTGCAACTAGATGCTTATCTAGATTTTCAATCTTTCCTACAAGTCGCTCTGTGTTTTGAGAGATAAGGGACTCTGCAGCATCTAAAATAGGCTGTGTACAACGATAACTCTTTGTAAGAGTAATCACAGGAGCTTCTGGATATCGGTCTCTAAAAGACAGGATGTTTGTAAGGTTCGCTCCTTGAAAGCGATAAATAGCCTGATCATCATCCCCAACTACAAAGAAGTTCGGGGCATTATCACCAGTAGGATCTGCAGTAATAAGGTCTAATAGAGCATACTGTGCTCCGTTGGTGTCTTGAAACTCATCAACCAGAACATACTGGTATCGCTCTTGCAGGTTTGCTAGAAGCCAATCTTCCTCCTTTAGAGCCTCTATAACATTCAGAATCATATCTTCGAAGTCATATCGTCCTGTCTCTTTAAGCATTTGCTGATACAATTCGAAAATTTCTATGAATTCTCTAAATTTACGAGCTGTTAGGAGGTTTCTCTGATGTACTTTTGTGCCTTCTTTGCTCGTATTGCGCATGATAGTGTCATATTCGTCTGCAATAGCGAGCAATTCAGCTCTACCCGTTACCCCTTCACGTTTTAGCTGAGAAATACGACCTAATATATCTCGCGAACGTGAATAGGGTGATTTTGGGTTCACCAGAACCATATCAGGAAGAAGCTGATCAATTATTTTGTTCAACGATCGATACCGTTCTACATCACTGATCTGTGTAAGCGAAGACCAGTCTTCGAATACTGATGGGTTCGCCATAATTACATCGTTACAAAACCCATGCAATGTGTTTACCGTAACGCCGTATGCATCACTACCAATAATTTCTCTAAGCCTAGAGCGCATTGCAGTTGCCCCACTCTTGCTGAATGTTAAACACAAAATATTCCACGGACGCATCTGTGTTGATTCCAATATTTTCGCAGTACGCAGCGCTAAAACTTGAGTCTTACCTGTCCCCGGTCCAGCAACAACCATCACAGGTCCATCGATAGTATCTACTGCACTTACCTGTGCTTTATTCAATCGTTCATACTCAACTGCAAAAGAGTTGGCACGCTTCGATACTATTTTTTGCACTGCATTTTTTGTTGCTTCGCCGGATTTCGATCCTGTTTTTGTAGACATGTCAGAATGCTACCAGAAGAAGTAAGACAACACATCCTGTTGTTTGCAAATACTATGAAAGACAATGAATATACAATACCTGCAATGTTACATTTGAAACAGTTACTGCTAGACTTACCAGTAACTTGCCTCTTGGCAATTTTGTTTCTCCTTTCCCCACCATCGTATGAACTGTTGTAAAGCATGCTACTGGCTGGTCCTAATTGGAGCCCTTAACTGGGGTCTAGTTGGAGTCGGCGACTTTGTTGGGCAGAACCTAAACGTGGTTAACCTCGTTTTGGGTAGCTGGCCACAGGTGGAGTCTATCCTTTACGTGCTCATTGGTCTCGCGGCCGTGAAGAAGCTCGTTAAAGGAGCTAAGTGCTCTACTTAATAAGCGCTTCTAAAAAGAGAAGGGTCTAGAGTGTATACTCTCGGCTCTTTTCTTAAATCTACTTTTTTACGATATCCAACTCGTGTGCACAGCTATCACACTTATTGATCTCCTTTCCTTCTTTGGTCAAACGAACTAGCTCTCCCTTGTTACACTTTGGACATTTCTCTGTAAGGCGCTTCATGTCTTCTTCTAGCATACGCATGAAGTCAACATACGATGCACCAGACTGTCCAGATTCGGAACTCATCTTGTTTGATGAAGAGAATCCAACACGCTTCGGGCTGCTACCGTGCTCTCGAATCGTCATAGAACGAGGGTGATCACGCATCTTTTGCAATACCTTGGCCTCAATCTGACGAATACGTTCACGCGTAACACCAAACTCCTTTCCAACCTCTTCAAGTGTGTGGCCTATACCATCTTGTAGTCCAAAACGCATCTCGATGATCTTTCTCTCACGTGGTGTGAGGAACTCTAACATGGAGTGTACGTTTTCTTTTCGTAGCTGACGGTTGGTTGCCTCAAATGGATTCACAGCATCTTCGTCTTCGATAAAGTCTCCAAGCTTACTGTCCTCCTCGGAACCAACAGGTGACTCGAGAGAGATAATATCTTGGCTGATTTTTTGAATATGACGTACTTTTTTGATATCCATCTCCATTTCAACAGAAAGCTCTTCTACTGTTGGCTCTCGTCCAAGCTCCTGTACCAAACGACGTTGCGTGTGTGTTAGCTTGTTAATGGTTTCCACCATGTGAACAGGGATACGAATCGTTCGAGCTTGGTCTGCAATAGCACGAGTAATCGCTTGGCGAATCCACCATGTTGCATAGGTTGAAAACTTAAATCCACGTTCTGGATCAAACTTCTCTACAGCTCGGAAGAGACCAATGTTTCCCTCTTGGATAAGATCAAGGAAAGAAAGCCCTCGACCAATATATTTCTTTGCAATAGAAACTACGAGGCGAAGGTTCGCTTCTGCAAGCTGTTGCTTGGCTGATGCGTCACCCTTACGAATACGCCTAGCGAGCTCTACCTCTTTCTTCGCATCAATAAGAGGTACACGTCCAATCTCACTAAGATACATACGTACAGAGTCATTACTAATTTCTAGAAGATCTACTTCTCGCTCACGCTTACGACGTCCTTTTTCTTCTTCGGATACCTCTCGATCTTTATCAATAGCAATTCCTGCAGTCGCTACCACGTCCATCATCTCTTCTTTTTTATCCATTGATGCTACAGAGGCAGTAGGCTCTTCGTCGTCATCAGAATCTAAGTCTAAGTCTGCATCGTCGTCATCTGCTCCTGATGAGATATCAGACAAATCCTCAGTAGGTTCTGGAATAACGAGTCCCCCTTTGTGCTTCTTTTCCCAGATCAGAGCATCCTTAACATCAATAACCTGGATACCAAGATTCACAAGCAGTGAATAGACGTCATCCAGCAATTCGACGTCTTCTTCTGCATTTGGAACAACCGACATAATCTCCTGATGCGTAACATAACGTTGCTCTCGCCCTTTCTTAATAAGATGCTTGATCTCACTAGGCATTTCTTTCAGATCGTCATCTGTTGGTTGTACGATGAATTTTCTCGGATGCGAAGCCATTGCGGGCAGTATAGGGAAAAAGGAACTATATCCAAGAGAATCTTGCGTAAAATTACGATTTATTCGCCATCGTCGCCAGTTTAAGCACTTGGGCGTACTGCGATGCCAACTTGTTTTCTTCTGTACTATTGCCCTCCTGACGAGCATTTTGCAGTTTCACTGCTATCTCTCGCTGCTTTTTCTTCAAAAAGACATTATTTGCCGTTGTGCAGTTTTTACGCATTTCCATTTCTGCCAGGGCACCACTCCAACTACCAAAGTCTAGATGCTCACAGTACAACATAAGAATGGAAACCCGTTCTTTGTAGTCCTCGGGGAGTATAAGCATATCCATAGAAAGGTTCTGTACGTCTGGCGCTTCCTTGAGGGCATTGTATATAGCAGCAACTGCTGGATCTTCTGGTTCTATAAGTTCTGCCAGTAGGGGTTTGAGTAGTGGAAAAAGTAATACAATTCCCATAGCAATTTCTGCACTGGAGAATCCATTTTTGGATTCTTCTTGCGCTTCGTTCTGCACAACTGGATTTATACGGACTATGTTTTTTTCAAAATTTCTGATGTCCTCCTTTAGTTCTGTTTCTGTGGTCGAGAGAAGCCCTGCGACTTTCCCAATGTAATGACCTCGCTCTACAGAAGAAGAAACAGCATTCACCAGTGGAATAATAATTTTTAGTGCTTCGTGTTTGCCTTCGGATGTACTGACATCTCCTTCGTGTAACGTATCAATAACCATATCAAGATACGGACGACCGCCTTCTTCCATAAGTTTTTTGAAACCTTCTGGGTCTGCAACTGCGGCTTCATCAGGATCTTTTTGCTCAAAAGTCACCGTATGCACAGGCAACTCTACTTCGCAGCACAATAAAAATGAGCGTTCGGCAGCTTGTTGCCCTGCTCTATCTTGATCCAAGCAAAGTACAACTGTCTCCGAGTATCGCTTGAGTACTTTTACATGTTGCTCTGTCAGCGCTGTTCCACTCACTGCAATAGTGTTGGTGATACCAAGGCGATGACAAGCCATTACATCAAAATACCCTTCGACCAAAATAACTTTCTTGGTAGAGCGAATAGTTTCTCTGGCAAGGTTAAGTCCGTAGAGCACAGTTGATTTGTTATAAAGCGGAGTATCTCCGGAATTAATATACTTTGCATCGTCTTCACCAAGTGTGCGTCCTCCAAAACCTACTATCAGGCCATTGGCGTCGAAGATCGGAAACATCAGTCTGTTACGGAATCGATCGTAAATCTTTTCGTTCTGAAGTTCTTTTTGAATTCCAAGACTTGCATCAACAATTTCTTTACGACTGAACCCCGTTTTTAGAAGATGTTCGTAGGTATCACTAAATGAATCTGGTGCAACTCCGAGTCCAAACTCTTCTATCTGCTCTTTCGGTATTTTACGATTTTCTAAATAGAGCTTTGCTTTGTTATTGGCACTGAGATTAGTCGCATAAAACTTCTGTGCTGCTTGTAAGCACTCGCGTATGCGCTCCTTGTGGTCTTTTTGTACCGGTGCCTCCATCTTCAGGCCCTCTACTTTTACCCCAGTCTTTTCCCCAAGGTCTTTGAGTGCCTGACGAAAATCCACCCCTTCTATTTTTTGATAAAAGCTAAAGACATCTCCACCGCTACTACAGGCAAAGCAATATGCGATCCCTTTGTCCGGACTGATTTGCATACTCGGACGTGTGTCTTGGTGAAACGGACAGACACACACAAACCCACTCCCCTTCTTTTTGAGCTGGCAATACTGACCTACCAGCTCTTCTATCGGCAGCCGTGCTTTGATTTCCAGAGTTGGGTCCATAAGGAGAGGAAGTATACACTACTTATTCTCCAACCTTGAACCTCAAAAACCCATGTGAAAATCTGCCTTCTTCAAATTCTTCACCTGCACCCTTAACTGGACATCCAACAATTTCCCCTGGTGTGTACGTATGTATTGTTTTTGCCAGTGCGGTTGGAACAGATGCCGAAGCAGTATTTGCTTGGTCTTTAATTGTTCCTACAACAGGAATTTCTCTTTCAAGATGTAACTTCCTTATGAGGGAAATAATCTTCTCTATAAATTTTCCATTTGCCTGATGTGGAACTATACGATCAATATTTTTTAATCCACCAAAGCGAGGATCATCAGTAAGTTTTAGTAATGCTCCTGGAACATCTTTATACAGATATCTCCCACCGCGCTTCCCCATTGTAATCACTAGTCTTTCCAAGTCATCTATTACTCCATCTGGAGTTAATGTTCCTGTCTTTCTTTCGAATCCAAGACAGTGATTAGGATCTTCGACATCACCTCTAGCCCAAGCATCTAATATCTCATGTCTTCCTTCAGGGATAATACTTGTTACCGCAAGGCCATCACCAAATACAACGGCAGTATTTTCATCATTCCAATCTACTATTTTGCTAAGCATCTCAGCCATTATTACAATGATATGGCGACCCTCTTCGTTATCCATTTCCATTGCCCTTTCGATTGCAGCAGGAAATCCGCTACAGGCAAAGTTAAGGCTAGTGGAAGATGCTATTCCATGTGTTTTTGCTGCTTTTGCAGCAATATTTTCAAGAGAGTCTGACTGATCTTGACTATTGCAGCTTGCAAGAACGACTCCAGCACAGTCTTTTCCCTGTATATTGAGTTTTTCAAACAAGCTCGTAATAGCTAATCTCGCCATTGCCGTTATATCTACTGTAGGATAGGCAATTTGGCGTGTTTCTATATGAGTTCGCTCCGTAATTTTACCAAAAGGATTTGGAAGATCCTCATTAGCTACTGTTCTAAATTGCGCTGGGTTATGCGAACAGTCTAAAAACTCTGTGAATCCATATTTTGGCTTATTCATGCCAAAATCCTATCATGTTAGTACTTGAACAATCCAGCGAGGAAGCTGGTTTTTACAGCGGCCATCCCGTGTGTTTCCCCTTCCTATACAGATACCGTTATATCGGAATAGAACTTTTCCGAATAACTCAGAATCACAATCGATATCCTGACCTCTGGTAAGCAGCTTCCACTGCTCCTCTGTGATATCAATAACATTGCCTTCTGTATTTGACCCTCGGAGTGTCGCAAGGTCATGGTCTATCATCACTGGAGATTTGGTTAATGTTTTTCCAAATGGTAAACCAATACCCGCATTTGGACACGGCAACTTAAACTTGTAGATATCTTCTGTAGCAATCCACAGTCGTTCTTTACTCTGCAGTAGTACCTCACTTTTGTTCTTAAAGGATTTTCCAAACTTGGATTCTAAGAATTCACAAATTTCTTTCACGCGACCTTTTGACAAAAGATCTTTATCCACTTTTACAAGATCGTACTGTACTGCCTCTTTTGTTGGTGCAGTTTTCTTAAGCACTGCACAGAAGAAACCTTCGGAGTCATATGTCTGCGGCCAGATCCTGAGAAACGGTTGTCGGTTGTCGGTTGTCGGAAAAATCTGCTCTTGAACCATATACGAATCGTCAATTGCCTTCTGCATACTGTCAACCGACCACTGATCACCGATCACTTCTTGAGGATGTACTACTTCAAGTTGACCAGGGAACTTTCTGAGAACACTAAATACAACGTCCTCGTTTTCTTCTGGGGTTAGTGTGCACGTGGAATATACAATACGTCCTCCTATTTTTGTAGCATGTACTGCAGCTTCTATAAGTTCACGCTGAAGCTTTGCATTCTTTCCTATGGAATCTATCGAGCAATACTTGAGAGCGGATGAATCCTTTCGTGCAGTCCCCTGCCCTGTACATGGTGCATCAATAAGAACACGGTCGAATCGACCGGTCATATGCTTCCCAAACCACTGTCCCATTTTTTTGGTAACAATAACATTAATCACTCCAAGCCTATTAAGTGCAGACTTCAGTGTTTGTAGTCTGGCTTCTTGCATATCGTTTGCGACCAGTACACCTCTTCCGTTCATCTTCGCTGCAATCTGTGTCGATTTACTTCCTGGTGCTGCTGCCATATCCAAGATCTTTTCTCCGGGCTGCGGATCTAGCATGCTAACCGGCAACATGCTGCTCGCTTCTTGTATGTAGGTATGACCCAGTAAGTGAAGCAGATCTTTTCCTAGAGGAACCGATCGATCTTCTCGGTCTATAAAGAATCCTTCTTTGCACCACAGCACAGGTTCTAGCTTCCAGTTGTGGTCTGCTGCGTACGTTTTAAAATCTTCTACACTCATCTTGAGCGTATTCACCCTCATACATTTACGAAGAGGCTTCTCACTACTCTCCTTAAGAGCTGCGATATCAGTAAAGCCTTTGTAACGATCAAATGGGTGATTCATGAGATAGGAGTCTAGCAATACTTGTCTCTATTACGCTATTTATAATGATTTTAAGTCTTTTTTTAGAAATATTGCCAATAAACCACTATAATCATTCAAATGTCTATTTCAACAAAAAACCACCAATCTAAAAATTCAGACGTTACAGCGCTATGGATCCCTGGTATTCAAGATTGCCCAGGGGATAGAGAGGTATTATGCAATAACCTCTTAGATAATAGTCTTTTGGTGCAAAATCCAGATGCTCAATATAAAGTATTTGATACGTTTACTGATAAAAGTAATTGGATCAAACACAAGATAGAAGTAGAAATAGAGCTTATCAAAGAACAAGGTCATAGAGCGATTATTGGTAATTCATTTGGAGCACACCGTGCGACAGATATCATTAATGCATGTCCACAAATAGAAATGGCAATACTATTAAATCCACCAAAGAATGAAATAAGTAAGGCCACAAAGGCAAATGATACAGATCGAGCATCGCCTTCAGAAATCATGCTTAGACCACTTACTTTAGATATGCTTAATGATACGTTTAATGACTTCCTTGCTCGTCATGAGCAAAGTTATATGCATGAACGTAAGCGTATGAGAAAAGAACTGAGAGCATTAAAAAATGGTAAACCTTTTGAGGAATTATTACGTAAGTGCAGAGAGGATATTGAATTACTTATTGTACAAGCACCTACAGACCCTTGGCATATACAAGAAGAGCTTTCACATTCAAATCTGAAACACGAAAAAATGGACGATACATATCATTATCCACATGTATCAAAACCTCAAATTCTTGCAAAGCTGATTTGCAAATGGATAAATGGCATACGAACTACAAATAAATCTGAATCGGAATCAGCAATAGCTAATAGTGATGCGTCTATACTTAACAGTAATCAATCAAGTTTGCCAATATTTCCTATACAACCAAACTCACAAGCTTCTCCGAAATATAAATCTCCTTCTTGATGTCTTTGCCTTCTAGATTCTTTGCAACATTCGGCTCATCCTTTGCCATCTTAAGAACATCAGCCTCTGCAGCACCCGCATCAATCGTAATTGTACCGCGCAACTTTCCATTTACTTGTACTGCAATCTGCAGTGTATCTGATACACAAAGTGCTTCGTCGTAGGTTGGCCAAGTTTGATCTATCACGAGCCCTTCTCCACCCAATTTCTCCCAAAGTTCCTCTGCTAAATGCGGAGCTATAGGTGATAGTAATTTGGCTATAGTTAGGGCTGTCTCGGTATTTACCCCATCCTGTTTTTCGAGCAAGTTCAACAGTTCCATGAGGGCTGAGATACACGTATTGAAGTGTAGTTTTTCTATATCCTCAGTTACTTTCTTAATCGTCTGATTGAGTTTGACCTGCACCTCCTTGGACTGCAGGGAGGTATCCCCGCTCTGCGGCTGCTCACCTAATAACTTCCACACTCTCTGCACAAATCTATCGATTCCTTTAATTCCAGTATCACTCCAGTCTCCCCCATCGGTAAATGGCCCCATGAACATGAGGTACATACGGAAGACATCAGATCCATACTTCTCTACAAACTCATCTGGGGAAACTACGTTTCCTTTGCTCTTACTCATCTTTACTCCTCCGTTTGTAATCAAACCCTGATGAACCAACCTCTGGAACGGTTCTTCATTACTAATGTATCCAAAGTCTTTGAGGGCCATGGTCACAAAGCGAGCGTAGATCAAGTGCATGCAGGCATGCTCTGGTCCACCGATGTACATATCCACTGGCATCCACTTCTTCTCGATATCCTTTGGAACAAATTCTTTCTCATTTCCTTCTGCAAGATATCTAAACTGATAGAAGCTACTACAAACGAATGTATCCATAGTATCAACTTCGGGCTTCCAGCCTTTTCCGAAAATCTTCTCTGTGCGATCGATGAGTTCTTTGGACTGTGCAAGAGGTGCGGTCCCCGTTGGCTTAAAGTCGACATCACGAGGAAGTTCCCATGGGAGATGCTCTTGCGGGATTGGATGTGGATTTCCTTCTGGGTCGTAGACGATAGGGATAGGTGCGCCCCAGTATCTCTGACGAGAGATACTCCAGTCGCGAAGCTTATATTGGATTTTTGCTGTTCCCAGACTTTTCTTTTCTAGTGTCTCTGTGATTTTCTTTCGTCCTTCTATAATATCCATACCCGTAAAGTCTCCAGAATCGATAATTGATCCTTTGACGTGATATTTATCAACATCATCATAAACAAAAGTCTCTCCATCAGAAGACTGAATACTTTGTACAATTTTAAATTCGTATTGGTTGGCAAAGTCCATATCACGTTGGTCATGAGCAGGAACCCCCATCACTACTCCTGTTCCGTAATTCATTAATACGTAATCCGCTACCCAGAGAGGAACTTTCTCTCTAGTAAATGGATGGACGAGCGAAGCACCCGTATCGACTCCTGTTTTCTTTTGTCCTTCTGCCATTCGATCTATATCAGATTTTTTTATTGCCTCTGCCTGGTAAGCAGAAACTGCATCACGATGTTCATCACTCACAATATTTTTTAATTCTGGATGCTCTGGAGAGATAACTGCAAAGGTAACTCCGTAGATGGTATCGACTGTTGTTGTAAATGTATCAAGAACAATATCTGAATTCTCTACCTTCCATGAGACATCACATCCTTCACTTCTTCCAATCCAGTTCTTTTGCATGGCGATAGTTTTTTCTGGCCAGTCGAGTTTGTCATGGTTATCTAAGAGTCTCTGAGCATAATTTGCGATCTTCCAGTACCACTGTGTCATTGGCTTCTTTTGAATTGGTGTGTCACACCTTTCACATGTTCCATCTTGGCACTGTTCGTTTGCAAGAACTGTCTGACAACTATCACACCAGTTTACATTCCCCTCTTTTCTATACGCAAGATCATTCTCGAACATCTTAAGGAACAACCACTGAGTCCAACGGTAATACTCTGGCTTACTGGTATTTACCATCTTCTTCCAGTCGTACATACATCCAATACGTTTAAGCTGAGTAATCATTGTCTCAACATTTGTTGTAATAGAATCATCTGGATGCACTCCGGTTTTAATGGCAAAGTTTTCTGCAGGAAGACCAAAGGCATCAAATCCCATTGGAGTGAAAACCGTCTTTCCGTTCATCCGCATGTATCTGGCAAAGCTATCTGCAGGAGCGAAATTATACCAGTGCCCAACGTGGAGCTTATCTCCACTGGGGTAGGGGAACATTACATGGGAGTAATAGGGGTCTTTGGCTCCTTTAAGGTCTATCTCATAAGATTTCTCTGACTCCCATTTTGCTTGCCACTTCTTCTCTGTAGAAGATGAATCGTACATACGCGGCATATCGTACAGTTTCTGGCCGGTTTATCACAATTCTTTGTGGGAAAACTCTGTAAATTCTGATAACCTGCGGGTCTACATATGGCAAAGATTCCCACTGTAGCGATCATTGGAAGGCCGAATACCGGCAAATCCACACTTTTCAATAAGATCATTGGTCGCAGAAAGGCAATAGTAACCGACACTCCTGGTACCACCAGAGATCAAGTTGCGGGGCAAGTGCACGGTCAACATCTTGATTACTTGCTGATTGATACCGGTGGTATGGGTGGAGGGACAGAAGATGCAGCCCTTGAGGATGATGTACACGAGCAGTCTAAACTGGCCCTCGAGCATGCAGACGTTATTGTATTTACGGTGAATAGTAGAGAAGAGCTAACCGGAAGTGACTTTGAGATTATTGATATTCTTCGTAAGAGTACCAAGTCTCATGTGCCCATACTTATGGCACTGACGAAGTGTGATGATCCAGGAACGATTGATGGGCTCTTGCCAGAGTATTACCAGCTAGGAATAGCAGCAGAAATTATTCCTATAAGTGCTCCACATAGAATAGGTATGGATAAGCTGGAGGAAACTATCGAACAGGAATTGATCAAGCTAAACTTCGAACGTGTACCAGAAGAAGAGAACGCACTTCCTCGTATCGCCATAATCGGAAAACCGAATGTTGGAAAAAGCTCACTGGTAAATGCATTTATGAACGAGACACAGCGTGCGAAGTCTCCACTCCTTGTTTCTGATATTCCTGGAACTACACGCGATGCTGTGGATACGGTTATTCGTTATCACGAACAAGACTATATCTTTACAGATACTGCTGGTATCAAACGAAGAAAAGATACGAAGAATGACATCGAAGTTTATGCATACTTCCGTAGTATTAAAGAATTAGAAGATTGTGATGTTGCCGTGTTGATTCTTGATGCAACGGAGACTCTCAGTCGCCAAGACAAACGTGTTGCTGGTATGGCGGTAGAAGAAGGAAAAGGTCTTATCATCTTGGTAAATAAAATTGATTTGGTAGATGCCGAAGAGCGTTACCTGCGTATGGCAGAAATAGAGCACCAACTGCAGTTTGCTAAGTGTGCCCCTGTACTTCCTGTGTCTGCAAAGACCAAAGAAGGTCTACTGAAGATTTTTGACTTGATAGAGATGGCACAACGTAACCGAGTAAGAAGGATTCCTACAAAAGAGCTATTAGACTGGTATAAGCGTGCAGTGTACGGAAAACCAATGGGCATGCTGGCAAGGTCAAAAATGATTACTCAGGCAGATGAAATACCTCCTACCTTTGTGATCTTTGTAAAAGATCCGAAGAGGGTACAGGTATCACAACTGCGCTATGTCGAAAACAACATGCGTAAAACCTTCGGCTTCGAAGGCACACCTATTCGTTGGATAACAAAGAAAAATGACTAAGATCTATCTTTTTCTTTCTTGATCCTGGCACCACCAATCTCCACGACGACAGAACTTTTTATCGATGACACGACCGTCTTCATGAATAGGCAGTGGATACGCTTTGATAGCTACCTCTAACTTATCAAGAAGCTTAACAGGGTCGCTATCGAATACCATGTTCGGTGCAATTTTTCGTACACACAAATCTTCTACAATATGTGGAACATGATCAGAAATTCCTCCAGTACCAGTCAGCACTCCAATAGGTCGCCCTTCTTCGTACGCAATTGTTAACTCGTTTAGTGTTCCTATTCCTCCTCCGATAATAATGACACCATCAGAAGATCGAATATTAATAATATCGCGCTCCATAAATCCAGCTCCTGTATAGATTATAAAGTCATTCTCATGTGGAGAATTATATTCTTTTATATGCTCTTCGATAGAGAAAGCTGGAGAGATACCCACAGTAAACCCTCCTTCTTCCTTCGCACCAAGTAGAGCATCGTTTGGAAGCCCTGGGCAGGCACCATTAATAAAGATATGGTTACGTCTTGCGATTTCCTTTCCAAGCTCTGTAGCTTGGATTCTTGCATGCTCACTTTCTAACTGTGGTCCAGATGCGGAACCCATCACTCCAATCTTTAGCCTGTGGCTGTGTTCATCAGTCATAACAGTTGTAGTGTATGTGTTTAGAAAATAGGAATCACTTGCGTAAAACTACTGTTCGTCTTCTTGCTCGGTATCATCTGTAACCGACGTTACAGAAGTCTGGTTCATCTTTACAGTTGCTGTCCCTTGAGGGCCTTGAACCTGAAACTGTAAGTTTGCTACAGGGAACTTTCGCATCCCCTCTGGAGGACGGAATCCTGCATAGGCAAAGATGATGAGTAGGCCAAATATGAATATTTGTTTCATACTGTTATTATACTATATTTTGCCATTTTTAGCAATTACCTATTCTGAGCCACTTCCTAAGTACATATAGCGGTTTGTGTTGTGTTCCTCGTTAGAAACAGCATAATGAATCAATCCCGTTTTATCGTGAAGGTAGTACCAATACGGTGAGCTTTTAGGGTTAAGAGTAGCCTCTATACTCTTAAGACTGATACTCGAAATAGGCCCTGGAGGAAGGCCTTTGAACTTGCGAAGGTTATAGGGGTTATTGACATTAAGATCTCCGTGCGTAATTTCTGCTGATGGCTTGTTTACGATGTATCGCACTGCTGCATCTATCCCCAGCCCCCAACCTTCGTCAAAGCGCTTCCAGAGAATCCCCGCAACTACTGCTCGCTCTTCATCCGTTCTTGTCTCCTCTTCTACCAAAGAAGCCATCGAAAGGAACTCATGAAGTGATCTATCTGAAGACTCGAACTCCTGCGCATACTCTTCGAGTACGTTATACCGAAAACCGTTTAGCATGCGCTCGAAGAAAAACTTTACGACAAAGTCATTTGCAGGGACATAATAGGTATCTGGATAAAGATATCCTTCCAATAATCCTCCACGTTCCGACATTTCACCCATTTCTGTAGGGAGAAATTCGAAGGCTTCAAAATCACAATTACTTGCACAGTACATAGCATCACCCTTCTCTATAAGCTCCATTTCTACTAGCAAATTATCAATATCCAACACGGTGAATCCTTCTGGAATAGTGACGATCATCTCCTGTGCTCGACCTGTTTGCAGTATTTCTGCAAGATCATCTACAGACATTGATGTATCAAGCAAAAACACTCCTGCCTGCAAAGATCCATCTAGACCTTGCAGCTTTAGGTGAATCTTAAATGCAAATGGAGAACGAATCATCCCCTCTTTCTTTAGATGATCTGCAATTTGTGACGTTGTTGATCCTGCCTCAATGTTTACCTTAGTTCTAGAAGCAGCAATACTATCTACAGGAGTCAGCGCTCTGGCATACCAGAGATATCCAGCTGCTGTGAGAACGATAATGGTAATGAGAAGTTTCTTCATAGAAGTTTTATGAATTTCCCATTCCTCCCATCCCCTGCTCTGGTGCTCCCATACCCATTTGGCTCATAACGCCCTGCATCTTTTCTGTCGCTACAACCTGCGCCTTTTTAAGGGACCTATTAAGAGCATCTTTAAGAAGTTCTGGAATGCGGTCGCGGCTTACATCCTCCGCGATAGTAATAGAAATAATTTCCTGCTCTGCATTTACTGTTACTACTACGCCTTCTGCCTCTGCTTCTACATGGATGTTTTTAAGCTCCTTTTTAATTTTCTTTGCCTCTTTCTGAAGCTTAAACATGTCCTTTGCTTTTTTGAATGATGTCATAGTAGAGCTAGGCTACGGTGCTAGAGGCACATTTGCAAGCAACTAGCTAAAACATCCTAAAAATGGTACAATACAATGATTATGGAACCTGGTTCTCTCCTTTACAGCTTGATAAATATCACGGCTAGCTTAGAAACTATTGCCATCTTCTTTGCAGGAATATTGGGGTACGTTGGTGTATCTGTAATGGCTTTTGGAGGAATCAAAAGTGCGATGCACTTTATTCTCTCAACAATTCGAGGGAATAATCATCTTCCTTATATTCGTATCGACCTTGGTAAGCACTTGGCACTTGGTCTCGAATTTTTGGTCGGTAAAGATATTATCGAATCTATCATTAGCCCAAGTTGGGATGATCTTGGAAAACTTGCTGCCATCATTGCTCTTCGAACAGCAGTGACAATGATGCTCAGCTGGGAACTTAAGGAAGTAAAAGAAGAGCTAGAGCAAGATAAAAGGCGTAAGTAGAAAATTCTACTGATTTCCAATTCCAATTCTGTCTTCGACCTCTTGGTCTACGAAGACTTTCTTTCTTCCGTATTTCATACGACTGTACTCTTTAATAAGTCCTCCAAGCTTTTCGTTACGCTTGGATTCATCGTAGATCGTGTTCATGCTAAACGGCCTAGAAGTTACGTTGTTGATGTTTAGCTTTGTGTAACATTGGAAGTTTGGCACATTAATTACATCTTGCTCGGAAAGCACAGGTGCCATTTCTTTTGCCATGTATTCTGCATCTTCTGCACCGATCTTAAAGGAACTAATACTACCAGCATTACCAAACACCGCATCGCGAAGCTTCGAACTTGCAGATCCATAAGCTTCTGTTTTACCGACAAGCTGTCCAATAAATTGGTGAGCCATAATAAGAGCAAGCTCATATTTACGTGCCTCAGAAAGAATAGTTGCAAATGCATCTGTTACGAAGTTTTGGAACTCATCCACATAGAGGTAGAAACGCTTACGATCTTCTTTGGCCATATCTGCACGACTCATTGCTGCCATGTTGATTTTATTTACAAAGATAAGCCCAAGTAGCTGCGCATTGGTATCACCAATTTTACCCTTGGAGAGGTTAACCAATAGCACCTTCTGGTCATCCATAATCTGACGAATATCAAATGCAGACTTTGGCTGACCAATGATATTACGCATTGTAGTGTTCGTAATAAACGGACCAAACTTGGAACTGAAGTACGGAATCATTTCCTCTTTTTCTCTTTGACCTGTCTTTGCCATTTCATGTTCCCAGAAACTACGCACCACTACGTTTTTACATTTACTTACTTTGTAGCGCTGGAAGTCTTCGTCTACGAATATTCGTGGGACATCGATAATCGTTGCGCCTTCTTCTTCGTCATCCATAAGTGTAAGACAACCATTTCGGAAATAGTGCTGAATACGCGGTCCGAATATTTCATTACCGAATAGCTTGATGAATATTTCCATCGCATCCAGTGAGGCTCGATCTTTCTCTTCTGGAGTATTTGCCTCTAGAAGGTTTAGCCCCATGGGTCTGTCTCCATCAGCAGGGTTAAAGAGGATGATATCCTTTGCACGTTCTTTTGGCGTGTGCGCTAGTGCATCTTCGATAAGATCTCCATGTGGGTCGATCATGCAAACACCATCACCATTTTTAATATCTTGTCTCGACATCCAACTGATGAATGCAGATTTACCCGTACCAGATTTACCAATGATGTAGTGGTGTCTTGTACGGTCCTTCGGTCCAAAGCGAATCTCTGTTGCTAATGCACGATAGTTATTAATTCCAAGAAGTATTCCCTCTGCGGGTGGATGTGGTGGTGGAGGCAACGACTTAGATGCAGTCCACTGAATGATAGGGATTTTGTTGTAACGACTATCAGGGAAGTGAAAAAGTCCTGCGAGTTCCTTTTCTACGAAAAGAGATTTCTTGTGTGCAAACCCATTGATGCGATGCTTCCAGAGCCTGTACAGAATTTCTGCATTCCATTCGAGTGGAAAGAAATCAACAAACATGCGCTTATTTACGAGCACATTTCCATACAAATCTTTAAAGGCATTAAAAGAGACCTGCATGTTATTGGTGATCTCCATAGATCGATCGTACGTTTTACTCGCTGCAAAAATACGAATCGAAGCATGATAGAAACCCATTCCTGCCTTTTCTCCCATACGCTTATACAACTCTTCTTCTGGCTGAATCATACGTACAAAAGAGTCTCCACTTTTTGCACCTGGAGCCATGTTGCTTGCATCTCCTGTTGCAAGACCGGAGGTTATGTTTCCAATAATCTTGAGGCCCGGTATATGACTGAGCCAGTGATCCTTCTTACCCTTAAAGCTTGCACTTGCATGTGACTTTGCTTTCTTATTCCATTTTCCAGAAAAGGATGGTGTAAGCACCATCTGAATACATGCAGTTTCATCTGAACCGAGTTTACTCAATACATTTCCAATACCATTAAGTGGATCATCCTGCATCTGTTCGTAGAAACGAATCGGATACATGAACGGTTTTTGCATCATCATATTGTACGCAACCATCTTGCTACCTTCTGGCCAGATATCTGGTGTATTCTGTAGGGTTACCTCTGCATCCGGGTAGAAAGCTGTTACCTGTTTTTCTACAATCGAAACTAATTTTGGACTGGTCACCACGTACATTGTTAACTGTCCTTTTTCGACATACATCTCAAAGCTGATACTGATGTATCTGAAAAACCAGAAATGTATCATCTGATAAAAGTTGAGTGACTTAATTTCCCATAGTGCGCGGAAGAGCTGCTCCATGATGGCAATCTTTTCTTTAAAGTCCTTCTCGGTTCTTTTTTCTTGGTCAATCTTTGTCTCTTGGCGTGGTAGCAGTATTTTTAACGCTATAAGATTTTTTCCTTGCTTTTGTGCATAGAAATAACGGAAGCACTTTTTACCGAGGCGCCATAATCCGTATATCAAAACGATACTAAATATCGATGACACCGGTGCATCAATAAACCCACGTCCAAGTGAAACCCAGAATCCATCTGTCGATAGAGAAATAATGGTGATTGTCACCAACCAGATAAATGGCCAAGTACCGTAGCGAAGGAGTGTAACCATACTTTTTTTATGATACAGTAAATCATCTGATTATAGCAGATTTTTAGCTTGCTGGGTAGAAGAGATTTATGCACAGCCACTAACAGTCATGCGCATTTGGCGTATTCGTCCAAGCGCATCGCCCACCTCGAATATGTATCGCCCTGATATATCTGGAGACATCCTGTATTTCTCTTTGGGGTGCACAAAATCCTGTATCCGAAGATACTCTCCATCGGGGAACGTTACGCCGATAATTACAAATGGACGACTGCTCTGCAATATGAGCTGATCACCCAAAGTAAAGGTGTGTGGTACACCACGAAAGAAATGGACATCGCGCGTTATTCTCTTCTGATACAAACGTTGGCGCTGCTCACACTTATCCACAAGGTCCATATGCCCCAACCTATCGAATGTTGCCCGTAATACCCCTTGCCCAACAGGGGCAATGGCCTCAAAGGCTGCTTTACTCAAATCCATATCTCTTCCGTCTATGTAAGGCCCACGATCGTTAATACGAACAATGACATACTTCTCGTTATCTACGTTTGTCACTTTTACGAGCGTATTACTTGGAAAGCTTCTGTGAGCAGCTGTAAGGGCATGCATATCAAATACATCACCAAATGCTGTGCCATTGCCATGGAAATCATCAGCATAAAAGCTCGCTTCATGTACTTCTTTTCTTAGTTGACCATCAAGCGCTGCAATCATCATTAAGAGATCTGCACGAGAAACCCTACCATCGAGCGGATGCTCTGTATCAATAATGGGGTAATCTAACATCATCGAAGAGAGGTGCTGCTCCTGCATATCAGGAAGCTCACGAACATTCCTTGTGCGATAAATCCAAAGCAGCGCATCGGCTAATGTGACAAGCTCAGTAGGACGAAAGAAGTCATCATTAAGTAATATACCTCTTCGTTTTCCAAAGCTTATTTCTAAATATCCTCTGTGGTCTTCTGCAACATCTTCATAGGACTGCACTGTTTCAAATGCAGGTCTGTTAACACTCTTCCAAATAAGAAGATACGCATCTGCTCTTGTGGTAAAAGCGGTTTCTGCAAACACAGCACATGGCAAAAAGAGAAGGCCGATACTGATGAAAAATCGTGTGATGGAGACAGCTTGAAAGAAGTTGTCTCGAAGGTCAATTGACGAACAAGACTACAAGGCGTTCCACCCTTCTGCGCGGACAAGTCTGTAGAGAATATTGCGCTGATCTTTGCGCAATGTTCGCAGTGTAGCAGGTCCTACATATCCTGCTCCTGTATCTGAGCGTGAGGTAATTAATCCACGATCTAACTGATACCGAATAACTGATTCTTGTGTAAGTGGTCCGTAGACACTGTTAATTTTTTCTTCTGGGAAAAACCCGAGAGCGACAAGTTCTGATTGCAAGAGTCGCACCTGCTTTCCGGAATATCCTTCTCCTAGGAATTGTGCGATGCGCTGACCATTGTTTTCTATGTGCTTATCAATGGTATACAAATCAAGATAATTGTCCGCATGGCGACCTACGATTAACCGATTCCACTGTCCTTTGATTGCCCGGCTGGTCAGTGGCCCAATACGACCTGCTCCTGTATCCGAAGCAGTTCCAACTAGTGCGTGATCTTGTTGGAATTTTAGAATAGAAGCGAACAAATTGTCATCGTACTCTCCGTTTGTTCTGCCCTTATAGTAGCCAAGAAACCGTAGCATTCTCTGTGCCTCCGCAATGGAGTGTTGTGAAGATTTTGGATCTACGAATTCTGCAAATGGCTGAGTTGCCCCAAGCCGTGTACGTGCCCCGAGTACGAATGCTGCAGATTTTTCTGAGAGCATATTTTTTGGAGCATCAACGCGGTAGTCACGTATAAATGCATGAAATGCTTGGCTGGTTTGTGGGCCAAAGAATCCTGTTGGGCGATGCTTTAAGTATCCAATTGTTTGTAAGTGATCTTGTAAAAGATATACAGAGAGCCCTCGCTCTCCCTCCTTTGGTCGCATTGCAAGTAAGTTATCTTTCTCGACAAAGTATGTCTTTAGTTCATCAATTGGAGCTGGCATATCTTCGAACACGACATGTGTTTCTGGCTGGTTTCCCGTTGCTGGATACACTGTTCCTTTTACTCGCTGTAGCCCAAAGGCTAGCGCACGAGCCAATCCTTCTTCTCCGTGCCCTGCCCAAATATCGAGACGGTGTTTTCCATTACCAAGTTCGTTAATTGCACCACCTCTATCATGCACAGCAAATGTTCCAAGCCCCGGCAAACTGATCTTTGTTCCAAATGGATAACTTGAAGGTGCTGCAATCATCCCGGGATATACAGGTGTCTGATCTGCACCAGCAATCCCCTGCCCGTTTAATACCTTGTCTGCTTCCAGTCCACCTTTGACATAGCAACACTGACCAGGGAGTGGTGAGTAATATGCAGTAATAAGAAACTCTTGCTGGTAGGGGTCTGTTCGCACCATAGGATTTCCTAGTGTTTGATACGGCACGATAACTGCAACCATCATCATGATTGTCTTCATGTGCAAAGGCATCTTTGGAAGTGCGCCTTGGTGTAGTGGTGTGATGTTTATTTTCAAATCTAATTATTATAGCAAATATTGACTCGGTAGTCTGCAATCAATAGTTTACAAAACGATAATTTCCTCTTCTAGCCGCATTCCGAACTTTCCGGGGATGTACACACCTGGTTCTATCGTAATTATTTCATTTTTGAGGAGCTTCTTTTTTTTTGCCTTAGTACTGATAGAAACTCCCTCATGGATATCCAGACCCACTCCATGACCAAGTGCGTGCGTAAAATACTGTTCGAGATCCTCTTCTTTAAGAATATCACGCGCGAGCTGATCGAGTTTGTGATTAGTTACCCCTACTTTTACTGCAGCAATTGATTCCGATTTAGCCCTATCTAAAGCGTTATACACTTTATTTTGTAGCGCAGTTTTCTTCGCGGTGAAAAACACGCGACTCTGGTCTGCACAGTACCCTTTATATCGTGCGCCAACATCAATTTGCACTACGTGTCCTTTAGCAAGTTTACGATCTGTTGGATGATGATGCGGGCTACTGGAGTGTGTTCCAAATGCAACAATTGGATCAAACGAAAGCTCATCTGCTCCAAGCTCTACTGCCCACTGGCGAAGCAATTCTGCAAGCTGCTTCTCTGTGATTGAACTTTTTAGCGCCTTCGGAATCCGATCCATCATCTTATGAGTTATGCCCTGAGCTTTACGAAAATTCTTGAGTTCATCTGGCTCTTTACTTCTACGAAACTCTTCGATTATCCCCTTTGATTGAACAAATTTTGTGTTCGAACCTTCGCCAAGGCTATGGTCCGCAGGCAGTAGTTTCTTCTTCCAGATGCCAAATCTGGCTACTGTGACGTCTTCTGATTCAAATCCACATCGCTTGATGCCAACTAAGAGCTTTTGTAAGGAATCTGTGTCAGCAACAGCAATCCCCTTTCGCACTCCTTTTTGGGCTGCCTCTCGATACCTTTCATCTACAAGTAATGTCATACTTTTGGCTTTTATAAGCACAAAACCTGTACTTACTTCCATGCCTGTGAGATACCGGATATTCGTCAAATTACTGACAAGTAAAGCATCGATTTTGGCTGACTCAAGCACTTCTGAGGTAGAGGTTGGACGCATGGCTAAAGGGTAGCGTGAAAGGTAAAATTTTGCTACAATAGTATGAAACCATGACAAAAATCATATCCAACATCAAGCCTATGCTTTCTAAGTCTGCTTTGACCGCTGTACTCCTCGGTATTATTGCTACTGTCGTACCTGACATAGCAATCGCACAATTTTATCATGGACCGGGTATCGTACAGGGGATAACTGATGCCCAAGCAATTGGAGGTGTATCTGGAGGAGATATCCGTACTATTGTTCTTGAGATACTTCGTGCAGTCCTACTCTTTATGGGTCTTGCAGCTGTTGTCGTAATAGTTATTGCAGGTATTTGGTTGGTGGTAAGTGTTGGGGATGAATCCGCAAAAGATAAAGCAAAGAAGATTATTTTGTATGCAGTTATTGGTCTTTTGATTATTGCCATTGCAGCAGGACTCGTAAATATTATCATTGGAGCTACAGGTGGAGCTTCTATCTTTGGACCTGTTCCTAGCATCGGTAATGTAGGTGGAAGTGATATTCGTGTAACAGTAACCGATATACTCACCACTGTGCTGAATTATATGGCACTTGCTGCAGTTGTAGTAATTGTAATTGCCGGTATTTGGTTGGTAGTTAGTCTTGGTGACGAGCAAGTTAAAGACCGTGCAAAGCGCATTATTCTGTATACAGCCATTGGATTAATTATCATTCTATTTGCAGAAGCCATTGTTAAACTTGTTGAAAGTACCATCCGACCATAATGCTTAGAGCACGCACCAGCATCATCACTGCATTTGCCGCCGTTGCAATCGGTGGCTCGATCGGTCTTGCTCAACTTACTGGTAGCAACCAAGAAGCCATTAGCATCCCTATCGGAGCTATCTTTGAAATACAGGCTGCTATGCCAGCAGGTGCTGTGTCCAACTGGGTACTTACAGAGAACAACGAATTTGTAGAAGCAAGTCGTGATCCCTTTTTCCGAACACGATTTTCTAAAGAGGGTGACTTTGCTCTTGTAGCTCAAGTGGAAAACAATGGAGAGAAAACCCAACGAACATTCTTTCTGAAGGTTCGCCAACGAAGAGTAGAAGATCGTTCTTCTGCAGGGGGTGCAAAAGATGACGTCCTTTTTGATCCTCCAGCCTACAAAAACACTCTACCGATTAGCTCTGGTAAGCAGGTTATCACTATCTCACCTATTCGTGATGATGTTCGTATCCTCGCCATAGACTTTGATACTTTGCAGGATAGTAATGGTGATGGAAACCCATCTAACGACGAAGATACAAGAAACACACTCTTTCGATCCGAAGGAAACCCTCTCCATGTATGGTTTGTTGGAGCATCGCCTCGCACGATTCGTTTAGGTGCACTATTTGATGATGGGAAGACTAATTTTACAAACTATAATGTAGGCAAGCGACCATCGGACACTATCGGTAATCTTCCTGTGTATCAGGATGAAGGGAATATCGAAGATGCAGAAATGCGTATAATGATACTAAAGAGTGATAATGGAGAAGTGCAGTTCTCTCTTAAACTTCCTTCTGGAGAAGAGAAGCCGCTACTTTTGTATTGGAACTTTGGAGATGGAAATAATAGTATGCTCGACAGACCAATACATACCTTTGCAGAATCTGGACAATACAATGTGCAAGTGGAAGTGCGTGACCTTAAAACTGGTCGCGTAATAGATACTGTGCAAGAAAGTGTTCCGGTAAATAGGCTAAAAGAAAACATTGAAACTGATACTCCTGAGGAAAAAAGGAAGGACGGAGAAGAAGGAATATCTATCCTTGGAGTTGTTATCAAGCTTCTTCTTGCCCTCGTAGGATCTGCAGTCGTTGGTGCTCTGATCTTCTTTGTAATAGGAAAGGTAAAGAAGAAAGGATTCTCACTAGAGAAAACAATGGCAAAAGCAGAGCAAACTATGGTGAAGACTCCAGAAGAAACTGTACAAGAAGGTAAAGCTCCACCTATGGAGATACAGGCAGAAGAAATTCCCGAACCACCAAAAGAGGAGCCACCAGTAGCGCAGCCACCTACTCCAGAACCTGCTCCAACACCTGCACCAGAGCCGCCGCCACCTGTAGTAGAACCTGCTCCAGTAGTAGAACCTGCTCCAGTAGTAGAACCTGCTCCAGTAGTAGAACCTGCTCCAGTAGTAGAACCTGCTCCAGAGCCAGTACCGCCGCCTGCACCTGAACCTGCTCCAGTAGTAGAGCACTCAGAAATGAAACCTGCAGCCGATCAACTAGAAGCAGATACAACGAACGCACCAGACTGGTTACAGGCTGGAATTAAAAAAGCTGAATCGGAAGGGCAAACTGCTGCTACACCAGTAAAACCTCCTCCAGAGCCAGTGTCAGCAGAAGCGCCGCCTACAGATATTGAGAATGCTGATAATGATATTAAGGCACAAGAACGCGAAAAAGAACGCAAGCGCCGCAAGCGCCAGCGTTACAGAGAGAATCTAAAAACTCGCAAGTCAGAAGGATCTGAGAATGATAATTCAACTGATCAACCAGCACCTCCACCAGAAGAAACTTCAGAAGAATCTACGGATTCTGATGAGCCAGTTGCCTTTGTTACAGCGGAAGATATTGCGCCTATGGAGCAAGAATCTCCCCCTCCACCCCCTCCTCCAGTAGATGATGGGCATACGGAGGAAGAGCAAAAGCCTACGTAAAGCGGCTAAAAACCTTCCCTTACACGATTGCTCCTAGTAGGATAGGGCAGCTATTTATATTTGATATACATGGCGAGAGTAGCTCAGTTGGTTAGAGCGTCCGGTTGTGGTCCGGAAGGTCGTGGGTTCAAACCCCATTTCTCGCCCCAGATTATTACCCATAAACCCCCCTTGGCGGGAATACTGCTTTCTGGTAGGCTCTTTCGGATGGCTGAAGCCAAATATCGCACACCAAAGGGTACTTCGGATATCCTCCCAGAGGATCACCAATATCACACCTACATCAAAAAGGCTGTGCGACACCGCTGTAGGCAAGCTGGTTTTAAGCGTATTGATACACCTACATTCGAAAAGAAAGAGGTATTTGAGCGTGGTATTGGAGAGCACACGGATATTGTCGAAAAGGAACTCTTTATGGTGGGTTCACACCACAGCGAAGAAGGAATGGAGGAGTTTGCTCTACGGCCAGAATTTACTGCAAGTATCTGCCGAAGTTACATCGAACATGGAATGAAGCAATTGCCACAACCTGTAGAGCTGTACTCTATCGGGCCATGTTTTAGGCACGACCGACCACAAAAAGGTCGCTACCGTCAGTTCCACCAGTTTGATCTTGAGGTTATTGGACTAAGTGATCCTTCGCTGGATGCGCAGTTGATTCATGTCTGTAATAAAATCTTTAAGGATCTGCGTATTTTTGATCGTCTTACTATGCAGCTTAATAACATCGGTACTGCAGAAAATAGACAGGACTATGTAAGCGCCTTGAAGGATTACTTTATTGGAAAAGAGCGTAACCTTCCTGAGCTCGATCGCACACGACTTGAAACAAATCCTCTTCGTCTTTTGGATTCTAAAGAAGAAGATACACAAATTCTCTTAAAGAATGCTCCAACTTTGGATCAGTTTATTGGAGATGAAAGCAAAGCGTATCACGAGACAGTAAAAGAATACCTCGAAGAACTAGGAGCTGAGTATGTTGAAAATCCGACTCTTGTTCGTGGCCTCGACTACTACAACCAAACAGTCTTTGAGTACTGGGATAACGATACCGGAGGAAAGAACGCTGTTGGAGGTGGTGGACGTTATGATCCTTTGATCGAGATGCTTGGTGGACAAGAGACACCTGGAGTTGGATTTGCAGGAGGAATGGAACGCATTATTTACCAAATGAAGCAGGCAGGTGTTAAAGCTCCGCACAAAGACCAAATTGATGTGTTTGTTGCTCAACTTGGTCCTAGCGCAAAGAGAAAATGTCTCAGCGTTATCTCTGAACTTCGTGACTTTGGTGTGCACACACTTGGAGCCCTTGGTGAAGCAAGTCTAAAAAGCCAAATGCGTCTTGCTGATAAGTTTGGTGCAAAGTACACATTGCTTCTTGGGCAAATGGAAGTAAAGGCTGGCACAATCATCTTGCGTGATATGGCTGCAGGAAAGCAAAAGGAGATCAAGTTTGATAAAGCTGTTGCAGAGGTGATTAAGCTAATCGGTAAAGAAAACCTTGATACATATGTCCTTCGGGATGGATTCGAAGAATAAAGTGGAAAACGGAAAGTGGAAAGTGGAAAAAGACGAACAGTTCTATTTAGAGATAGAACTAAAAATATGGCTCAAAGAAGCCAAAATATCGATGTATAGATTTTTAAATTACTTTCTAGTATATGCCTAGGAAAACATTCAAAGAATAATATGCAATATGACTTCTAGTATCATTCAAGAAAAATCGTATTCATTCGGACTTCAGGTGATTCATCTCTGTAGAAGCATTGCCGAAAAGCATCGAGAATACATATTAACTAAGCATCTCATGAAATCTGGAACAAGCATTGGAGCAAATATCCAAGAGGCTTCTGAGGCGCAAAGCAGAAAAGATTTTATTTCTAAGCTAAGCATATCTTTAAAAGAGGTAAAAGAAACTGAATATTGGTTACGATTAATCCGTGATTCTAATCTCGCATCTACAGTAGTTATGAAAGGTCATATTGATCAATGTAATGAACTAAAATACCTATTGATTGCTAGTATCAAGACAGCAAAAAATAATGATCGTTGATCGTTGATCTTTTTCCACTTTCCACTTTCCACTTTCCACTTTCCACTTTCCGTTTAGACGTCGAGGTTCTTCACTCCCTTCGCATGAGTCTGAATGAATTTTTTGCGTGGAGGCACTTCTGGTCCCATCAACGTTGAGAATGTTGCATCTGCAGCTTCGAAGTCATCCATCGTTACACGAAGCATGATACGGTTTTCTGGATCCATGGTTGTTTCCCATAGTTGATCTGGATTCATTTCTCCAAGACCCTTATAGCGCTGGATGTTAACACGGGGTGTTCTTTTTTTTGCTTTTGCAGTTCCCTCTTCCTCCTCTTCTGCTTCATCCTCTTCGGATTCTTCTGTCTGATCTCCTGATACCCCCATATCTTTGAGGACTGCTTCTTTTTGCTCATCTGTGTAGGCATAGCGCTGATCTTTTCCTTTAGATATCTTGTAGAGTGGTGGTTGAGCAATATATAGATATCCTGCTTCGATCAGCTCTGGGAAGTATCGGAAGAATAATGTGAGAAGAAGGGTACGGATGTGCGCACCATCTACATCAGCATCTGTCATGATAACAATACGGTGATAACGAAGCTTCGTTAGATCTTTGATCTCACCGATTCCAATACCCATAGCAATAATCAGAGATTTAATTTCGTTGTTTGCAAGCATTCTATCCAAACGTGCCTGTTCTACGTTTAAGATTTTTCCACGAAGAGGCAAAATCGCTTGGAAGTTTCGGTTACGTCCTTGTTTGGCAGAACCACCAGCGCTGTCACCCTCAACAATAAAGATCTCACACTCAGAAGGATCTCTACTACTACAGTCAGCAAGTTTTCCTGGTAGTGTCATACCTTCGAGTGCCCCTTTACGGATAACGCTATCACGAGCAGCTCTAGCAGCAAGACGTGCGCGAGCCGCAAGGTTACACTTTCCAATAATTTCTTTTGCTTCATTTGGATGCTCCTCTAGGTACTCTGATAGCTTTTCATTTACTACCTGCTCTACAGCAGTCTTCATTTCTGCGTTACCCAACTTTGCCTTGGTTTGCCCTTCGAACTGTGGATCGTTAAGACGAACAGAGATCACTGCAGTAAGACCTTCTCGCACATCATCCGCTGTAAGGTTTTCATCTTTTTCTTTGAGGAAACCTCCCTTACGAGCGTATGCGTTAATAGTTCGTGTAATCGCTGCTTTAAATCCAGAAAGATGGTGTCCACCCTCTGTTGTGTGAATGTTGTTGGCAAATGAAACGACATGCTCCTGGAAGCTCTGCGTGTACTGCAGACCTACCTCTACCATTCCATCGTCTGTATCCTTCTCGAACCAAATTGGAGAACCAACAGAATCTTTGGATTCATTAAGGTGACGAACATATGCAGCGATACCTCCTTCGAAAGAGAATCGATAGAGTCGTGGGTATTGCTTGTCATCTTCTGGACGTTCTTTTCTTTCATCAAGCATTGCGATAGTGATACCGCGAGTAAGGTATGCCTGCTGACGGAACCGCGTCATAAGCGTAGTCATAGAGAAGTCTAATGTGTCGAAAATTGATCCATCAGGCCAGAATTGGATTTTTGTACCATTCTTAGTCGTTTTTCCTTCCGTCTTAAGGGCGTACTGTGTCTTTCCACGCTTGTACTCTTGATGGTAAACAACACCATCGCGATATACCTCTGCGCGCATCCTGTCACTAAGAGCATTTACTACAGAAGAACCTACACCATGCAGTCCTCCAGATACTTTATAACCAGAATCATCTCCTCCAAACTTACCACCAGCATGCAGAGTAGTTAGAACAATTTCGAGCGCTGGAAGCTTTTTCTTTGGGTGAATATCTACAGGAATACCACGTCCGTTATCCTCTACACTTACGGATCCATCATCATGAAGCTTCACAATAATCGTATCACAGTGCCCTGCCATGGCTTCATCTACAGCGTTATCGACAATTTCGTATACACAGTGGTGGAGTCCACGTGTATCTGTGGATCCAATATACATACCCGGGCGCTTACGAACAGGCTCCAAGCCCTCAAGGACTTGTATCTGGTCTGCGGAATAGTCTGATTTTTTGGCCATATCGAAGTGGATTGTAGAGTGGAAATGAGTCCGAATCAATGCAAGAGAACTTTGCTTTTTTAATTCAAATACTTGCATAGCCATCAGTCTCTCCCTAAGCTGCCCCAGAAATGTCAGTTCATGCACACAAGCGCGGCGAAGAAAGCAATGACGCTCTACAACAGCGTTTCAAGCGTCAGGTTCAGAAAACAGGCCTAATGAAGCTTTTGCGAGAACGTAAGCACAGAAAGAAAAAGCCAACCAAAAGACTAGTCCGTCAGAGCGCCCTCAAGCGTGAAGAGTACAGGGGTAAAAACCGCAAGAAGCAGTTTTACTCCAATATGTAGTTTTTCTATCTCAGTATATCTAGTGCCTTCAGTAGAGGTGCGTCTCTTCCTTCTGTCTCACTTATTCCAATATCTGGATGTACCCCCTCGCCATCGATCCTGTTTCCATCTGGAGTGAGCCACTCTGCAATCGTGAGCTTAAGGCTACTTTGATCACTAAACTGTAACACCTGCTGTACCGTACCTTTTCCGAAGGTCTTAGCACCCACTATAGTTGCGCGACCTAGATCTTGTAATGCCCCTGCAACAATTTCTGATGCGGAAGCAGATCCTTCGTTAACAAGAACAACTACCTTCACAGAATCATCAACTACCTTCTCTGCTGTTGTCAGTGACAAGCTAGTCTCTTTGCGAGAGCGTACTTCTACATACGGTGTTCCTTTGTCTACGAATAAGCTTACTACAAGGTTTGCAGCAGATAGAAGTCCACCTGGGTTATTCCGTAGATCGAGCACAATTCCCTGAGGATTCTTTTGCATAATTACCTCCATTTGTGGACGAAGCTCTTCTTGAGTAATTCTTCCAAATTGTGTTAATTGCACAATAACAACTTTTCCCTGCCATATAATAATCGCCTCTGGTACACGGATAATGTCACGCATCACATCAATATCTAGTTCGATACCATTACGACGAATGCTGAGTTTGATTTTAGACCCCTTCGGTCCTCGTACTTTACCAACAGCATCCATAAAGGACATTCCTGCGAGAGGTTCTCCATCGACTTTAAGTACCTGATCTCCCGGCTTTAACCCTGCAGCTTCTGCAGGAGATCCTTTGATAGGCGAGACAATTGTCAGGATGCCATCAATGTATTCTACCTGTGCACCGATACCCGTAACCTCCCCACTGATCTGGGTCTGAAACTGCTTCGCACGAATAGGTCGCATAAACGTCGTATATTTATCATCTAGACTATTTACCAATCCTTCTGCAGCACTAAATGCTGCATCATCAGTATCAATATTATCTGTATAGAGGAAATCTCGTTCTATCACGCTCCATATTGACTCGAGTATCTGTGTCTTCGGCAGGTTCATCAAACGCTTTGTGCTGCCAAAGTTTACTTTGATAACTGGAGAAGTCGTTTTAATGTAACCGTTTTGTACTCCCGACTCACCAGCAGCTTTTCTTAGAAGTAAAATTGCCTCTCGTCCTGTCAGCTTTCTTCGCACTCCAAAAAGGTCTTCTCGAATAGGATCCATCCATCCTCTATCAATGGCAACGCGAACAGCACTCTCTTCTGGGGTTCCGATGCGCACATCTTTAAACGAAACTGGTGTCGCTGCATTCAAACCCGTGAGGTTAACCATTACTCTCAAAGCATCTCCTCGCGTTATACCTTGAGCGAGCAATAAGTCATAACCAAATGCTTCGAGAGCACGTTTTTCGTGTGCTACACGAACATATTGTTCTAGTCCTCTGGCAATTCTGCGATATGGCAAATCCTTATTAGCATCAACTAGCGTGTTTTCCAAATTCAATACTTGTACCGCAGCGCGAATAAGATCACCTCGTGTTACAACGTCACCGTCACCATATCCTCGAAGCGCATCATAAGCAGTAGTTGCCTGTGTAACACTCGGAATGATGAGGAATGCTACAAGCGCAGTAGCAGCTGCGCGAGAAAATCGTTTCATAATAATGAAGAAGAGGTTGCACGTAGTGTACAGGGAAGATGGCCCTCACTCAAACCCTACTACTTCGCGTACTGAGAGTAAAAGTTCTCTTGTGAAACAAACGTATCGGCCTCTACGAGTACTCCTCGCTCTTTCATACACTGCTTTTTATAGAAGAGTATAGAAAGGATCCATAAACCTCCTACTACGTAGAACAAAGACGGAATAATGAGGAGAGCAATATAGTGCAATGGAGATTCAGGAGCGCTGCCAAAGACATCTCCAATTGTACGTGGATTACCGGGAAGGAGATCTGGAAGTGTTACAAGGAAATTAAACATTCCATGGAGTACAACTGCTGATGTTAATCCCAAAATAATAGCTTCACGTTTATAGATCATCTTCTCTGGCATGCGGAATATTTTGTGTAACAAGAGTGGAATTGGGTGGATCTTTCCTGCATTATGCTCTTCTTCTAGAAGAGGACCTGCAAACAGCATTTTTCCGTAGAAGTATGCAAGTACACCAGTAGAAAGGATATGCACCATGTTTGTGAGTATCGCACGTCCAAGTACGTTACCCATAAATGCTCCCCACTGTGGTACTGCTGGGTTAATAAGGTACGAACTCACAAATGCCAAGAAGTAACTTGGGTTCATCACATTTTCTGCAAAGGCGAATCCAATAGCAACAATAATACCAAGCTGAAGTACGTCATCAATAGAGCTAAAGAATTTTCGACCACTCTTTTTTAGTACCCAGAACTTCGAAAACTCTTCTATTAGTCCTACGATCATAAAGGAGATGAGTGTCGCTATAAGCGTAGAGCGCATGCCAGTAACACCAACAAGATTTCCTGATACAAATGCATTAGAACTACGTGTGAAGTTTTCGGGTGTTATTTTAAAGAGGAAGAATTGCAACTCTACCTTGTGGCGAACTAACGCGTCATAAAAGAGGATGGGAGCAGTGGAGAGCATCCCCGAAAAGAACATCAGAATAACTAAACTCATGCGCTGCTTATGTTCTTTAAGGAAAAGCATGCACCAGATCACTGCTGGGATAAATGCAATAAATGTAGCCAGTAGGTGTGCAGATCTTTGGGTTGGTGCTTCTTTAAGCAACATATGAACTCCTAGCCAGAGGATAAATGTTCCAAGTACTGTCGCCTTCACCTTAGGTCTCCAAGGACCAAAGAGGAATCTCCATGCTATGACGACACACACAATTCCCAATGCCATAAAGAACGGATCTTGGGCTACTGTTCTGTCGAAAAGCATGTAATAAAATCCAACGAGAATGAATGTCACTAACGTTCCAATGGAAAATGCGAACACATAATACTTGGCTTTCGGCCAGAGAAATTCTGCTGCCACACTTACAAGCCCCATTATTCCAAAGAAGATTGCAGCCTTGGTCTGACTATCAGGTCCATCAAATGGCACGATGCCACCCATGGTCTTTATGCTGAGAAGAAACAATCCAGCTGTACATACTACCGTTGTAATGATTACTTTAAATGATGGAAGGTACGGGCTTCTTTTGCGTGCCTCTAGTAAATCGATAGGATCATGTGCCACAGACGAATAGTTCATAATTCCCATCCAGATTCTTGTTAGAACTGCAGAGATTATGAGGAAAGTCGCCACAATCATAACTGTGTTGGAATCCTTATCCATGGACTCCGAAAAGAGCTGATCGTTGGATACAGCTGCTACTGGAAATGGTAAAGCGCTAAATACAGCGACAAATGCACTGTTAAGCCTGTTGTTTACAATTTGTAATATTTGTTTCAAAGCACACTTATTATAACATATTTATGGCTATTTAGAAAGTGTGAAATATAGCTGATTTATATAAAGAAATCGAGGGAATCAAGGAAATCGAGGATCCTCGTTTTCTTCGATTTCGTTGATTTCTTCTATAGTCCGTCTAGAAAACAACCACCGATGCTGCTAATCTTTGTGCGTTGCGGGCAGGTATGCCCGCGCTACCCTATTGATATGCCTGCAACCTCCCTCGAACAAGTCGTCTCTCTCTGCAAACGCAGAGGATTTATCTTCCCAGGATCTGAGATCTATGGGGGACTGGCAAATACATGGGATTACGGCCCACTAGGAGTAGAGCTCAAAAATAGAGTAAAACAGCACTGGTGGAAGACCTTTGTCCATAACAGGCCGGATATGGTAGGGCTCGATAGTGGTATCTTGATGAACCCAAGAGTCTGGGAAGCCAGTGGACACGTTGGCTCATTTGCAGACCCACTTGTAGATTGTAAGAAGTGTAACGAACGCTATAGAGGAGATAAGCTCTTAGAAGAAAAGCTGGGAGTAGAAGCTGCAGCCGTATTACATTTAGACCAAGTACAGCCAATGCTTACTGCAGAAAAAATCAACTGTCCAAAATGTGGTAATAACGACTGGTCCGAGGCTAAGCATTTCAACCTTATGTTTAAGACGCAGCAAGGTGTAATAGAAGGTGAAGGAGATGATATCTACATGCGACCAGAAACAGCACAGGGAATATTTATAAACTTTAAGAATGTCCTTACAACCTCACGTATGCGACTACCATTTGGTATTGGGCAAATCGGAAAGGCATTTCGAAACGAGATCACTCCTGGAAACTTTACATTCCGCACTCGAGAGTTTGAGCAAATGGAAATTGAATACTTCGTAAAGCCAGAGGACAAACAAGAGGCATTCGATCTCTGGAAGCAAGCAGTGTGGAATTGGTACGAAGGACTTGGCGTCGATACTTCCCGTATGCGATTTCGAGATCACAAGGCTGATGAACTGAGTCACTACAGCACCCAAACTGTTGATATTGAATATCAATTTCCATGGGGTTGGGGTGAGCTATTTGGTCTTGCAGATAGAGGTAACTACGACCTTTCTCAGCATGAGCTATTTAGCTCTCAAGAACTAAAGTACACCGACCCAGATGATGCAACGAACAAATTTATCCCTCATGTAATCGAGCCAAGTTTTGGATGTGACCGATCGGTGCTTACCTATCTTATAGAAGCCTACACAGAAGAAGAGCTTCCAAATGGTGATGTACGTACTGTCATGAAATTTGATAAGCGCCTCTCTCCTATCGACATTGCTATCTTGCCACTCAGTAAGAAAGAGCACCTCGTAGCGAAGGCAAAAGAGGTCCACGAGTTACTACTTAACGAAACCAACTTGGTTACCGATTTTGATGTCACTGGAAGTATTGGAAAGCGATACCGCAGACAGGATGAGATCGGAACTCCTCTTTGTATTACCGTAGACTTTGGAACACTTGGAGAAGAAGACGAACAAGGTGAAAAAGATACCGTGACCATTCGTGACCGCGATACCTTAGAACAAAAGCGTGTGAATATCTCTGATCTTCGATCAGAGATCGCTGATTACTGGAAGAATTAAAGCTCTATCTCAACAGACTCCGTCCCTGTAGTTTTCTCTTCTTGTTCGTGAAAAATCTTTCGGATCATCTCTTCAGACTTCTCATCAAAGATATCTGCAACTAGTTCCCGCAACTGATCGACCTCTCCGTAAATCTTCCGCGTTTCTAGAATGTGATACCTCAATTCTGGTCCAATTTGTAGTAATCCATCTTCTCCTACTGGAAGTGACTGCGGAATATCCTGCACTTCGGAGAATGTTCTTCCTGCATCAAAAGCACGCTGAAGTTGCTGCTTAAATTCCTTCTGGCGGTCATGAGGAACATGATCTTTTAAGTAGTACCGCAAGATCGTAAGATCACGACCTATTCTCCGCAATTTCTTGCGTATATGAGCCATTCTACAGTCTTTTGGTTGATCTTGATGAGCCATACGATTTGGTAAGGGGCGGCATGTTAGATGGGCAATTCCCGAAAGTCACTAGCGTTATTTTGGGAGAGATTTCTGATAGGCATCCGCTAAGGAAAATGGACATTCCCGAGCCTATTTCCTTGCGCTCTGAGCCCTCTATAGGTATAAATATTCGGCACTTTTGACCGATCGCTGTGGTCCTGGCCTAAGAAAATAACTTTTCAAAGGACTCCTCCACAACTTACGCGAAAAGACGTCAAAAGGAAGATAAGGACTTTCCATCACTACTTACTACTCTCTTACTATTATGTCTACTGTTACAGAAAAAGACCTTCTGCAGGCAGCCTGTCACCTCGGTCACCCACGTCACAAGTGGAACCCAAAAATGGCTTCTTACATCTACGGAGTACAAAACAAGGTACACATCTTCGACCTTGTACAAACAAAGCAAGCACTTGATGAAGTGTGCTCTATCCTCGGAAAGATGCAAAAAGAAGGACAGACTGTCCTCTTTGTTTCTACAAAGCAACAAAGTATTACGTACATAGAAATGTTCCGCGAAGCACTTGGTCAGCCAATTGTTGTAAGAAAATGGCTACCAGGACTTCTTACAAACTGGAATACAATTAAAAAGCGTATCAAGCACTATCTTGATCTTCAGAACTCATTTAAGACTGGGGATATTGAAAAGTACACAAAGAAAGAGCAAACACAGCTTCGCAAGGAGCTTACAAAACTTGATATTGCCCTTGGTGGTGTATCTGATATGACGGGTATGCCTGACGCTATTTTCGTTATTGATGCTGTACGTGATCGCGTAGCAGTATTGGAAGCAAGAAAGCTGAAGATTCCTGTGTATGGAATCTGTGATAGTAATGCAGATCCTGATCTGTTTACGAAATGTATCCCTGGAAATGATGATGCCGTAAAATCTATCGAACTTATTATGAACACTGTTCTTGAGGCTATGGGTGGAACTGCTCCAGCTGAGAAGAAAGAGGTAAAAGAAGATTCTGAGGAATAACCCTAGCCCCAAACTACTAACTACTAACCCCTATTACAATGACTACTATTAATGCAAAACTTGTCGGCTCCCTTCGCTCCCGTACTGGAGTCTCTATTATGGAATGTAAGAAAGCATTAGAAGAATCTGAAGGCGATGAAGAAAAGGCAATTGATATCCTTCGTAAGAAGGGTGCATCTGCTGCTGCAAAAAAATCTGAACGTGAGCAGAGTGAAGGCTCTGTGTTTACAGCAAGCGCTGATGGCAAAGCAGCTATCGTACGTCTTGACTGTGAAACAGATTTCGTAGCCCGCGACGATAACTACCAAGCATACGGCCAGCTGCTTGCTGACACACTTCTTAGTGGAGGCATGGATGCAGCACAGGCACTTGCTGATGAAAAGATTCCAGCTCTTGTACAGAAGCTGGGAGAAAATATTTCTCTTGGAGAAATGAAACTTACCGAGTCTGCAGTCTCTGGAGTATACCTCCACAGCAATGGAAAAATTGGTGTGATTGTTGGTCTCTCCGCAGGATCAGAAGATCTAGCTAAAGACATCGCAATGCACGCAGCAGCTATGAACCCTCTCTACATCAAGCCTGAAGATGTATCCGAAGAAGAGGTGACAAAAGAGAAGTCTATCTGGAAAGAGCAGCTTGCAGCAGAAGGAAAGCCTGAAGAGATCATGGAAAAAATCATGATGGGAAAAGAGAAGAAGTTCCGCGAAGAAAACGCTCTTACTAGCCAAGAATTTGTTAAAGAGCCAGGAAAGCTCGTACAAGAACTGCTTGGGGATGCAGAAATCGTGGAATACGTACGTCTAGCAGTCTAATAAAATTTACTCTTAAGGATCCAAATATCAGGTGTAGCAACCTGATTTTTGATATTCAACCTAGGATTCTCCTATAATCCCTGTATCAATACACTGATTCGAGAGATTTACTTATATTTACTTTTCTGGTAAAATAAATAGTATGGCTAATGCAGATATCCTCATAGCAGAAGACGACGCGGTTCTCCGCGAGGTCTACACAAAGAAGTTCACACTAAGCGGGTACACCATCCGTACAGCAGAAAATGGTGAAGAAGTCATAGCAGAGATCAAGAAGAAAGAGCCAGATATCCTCGTTCTCGACATCAATATGCCTATTCTGGACGGTTTTGGAGTGTTAGCTAAATATCCGAAGGAAGGCCGTACGTTCCCTATTATCATACTAACAAATTTTAGTGATGAAAAGAGCAAAGTACGTGGAACAGAGCTCGGTACAGACGACTACTTTATTAAGAGTGAAATGACGATCCACAAACTTCTTGAGATGGTAGAAACCCTATTGAAGGGAAAGCAGTATTGGGCTGATAAGTAGTAAGGGAAGCCAAATTCCCTATCAGATACTCATTGGACGTGGTATAATGGTAAGATACCCATCAATGGATATTCTAAATATTGCTATTGGCCTCATCTCTGCAGGAATCCTTGGATTCCTAGGTCTTTGGGTAAGTAGGCGTTTGGCAGATAAACATCGTGAGGAAGAAATGGTGTTTTTGCAGATCCTTGTCCCAAAGAAAGAAAGTAAAGAAGACAAAGAGACTACCTCAGAACAATTCTCCTCTGGTCAGGACTTTAAAGAAGTCATTGGTGTTATGGATCACCTCTTCCAGTCACTCTATGGAGTTTACAACACTCGTGTCTCTCGTTTCTGGAGAGGGCAGGAGTTTATGTCTCTTGAGTATGCCGCACTTGGCGGAGAGATACTGTTTTTCGTGGTGTGCCCTCGGCACATGGCACACATAGTAGAAAAGCAAGTTACCTCCTTCTATCCAGACATCTTTATTAGCGAGGTTGAAGATTATAATATCTTTACTGCAGACTCTCATACGACTTCCGAAACTATGCTTCCTGCAGAGGATTATTCGTATAGCTTCCGAACGTATCAAGAAATGAAGAGTGATCCGCTTAATGCAATTACCAATGCATTTTCTAAATTAAAGGATGACGAAGGAGCTGCCGTGCAGTTTGTCATTCGTCCGGCTGCACCTGGATGGCAAAAGAAATTACAAGGCGCAGCGATAAAGATGATTAACCCCAAGAAATCATCTGCCAGTTGGTATAATCCTGTTTCTTGGCTTAGCGCATTCTTCTCTCTGCTTACCTCCTCGGAGGCATCAGAAGTAGTAAGTCTTAATGGAAATGAATCCACAGGAAACCGTGTAACCCAACTACAAGAAGAGCGTAGTAAGATGCTGGATGAAAAAGCAATAAACCCTGGGTACTACTGCACTGTTCGCGCGATGGCTTCTGCAGAAACTGCTGCTAAGGCACAGGGAGTGCTTACCGGAGTTATAACAGCATTTGCACAGTTTGATGTCATACGAGGAAATGGTTTTAAGCGACCACAGATCAGCAGAAAAGGAGACATCATCGAACGCTTTATTCGTAGGAGTCCTCGCAGAACACTGCGTCAGTCGCTTATGTTTAAGAAGATGCTTGTTGGAACTGCAGAGCTCGCTACGTTCTTTCATCTACCAAACATCAAATATAACAAAATGGATATGATCAAGTGGCAGAAATTTAAAGTAGCACCTGCTCCAAAGAATATTCCGGAGGAAGGTCTATACCTTGGAACAAACACTGTTCGCGGGGAGAAGAAGAAGATTTTTATGGAAAACGAAGACCGCTTCCGACACTTCTACATCATTGGACAAACGGGTACTGGTAAGTCTTCTATTATCCAACTGATGGCGCGGCAAGACTTTCATAGTGGAAAAGGAGTATGTGTCGTTGATCCGCATGGATCACTGATCGAAGATCTACTGCCCTATATTCCGAGGGAACGAGCTGATGATGTGATCTACTTTAATCCAGCAGATACCGAGCGACCTATGGGGCTAAACATTCTAGAGGCTGACACCCCAGAAGAACGTGACCTCGTGGCTCTTGATGCTATGAACATGATGGTGAAGATGTTTGGAGAAGAGATCTTTGGACCTCGTATCCAGGACTACTTTAGAAACGGTTGTCTTACCCTGATGGAAGACCAAGAGGAAGGTGGAGCAATTACCGACCTTGTAAAACTGTTTACCGATGAAGAGTGGCAGAAGTATAAAGTAACAAAAGTTAAAAACCCAATCGTGCGAAGCTTCTGGGAAAAGCAGATGGCCCAAACAGGACAGCGAGAAAAGGCAGAGATGATCCCCTACTTTGCTGCGAAATTTGGACAGTTCTACACGAACGCACTCATCCGTAATATCGTTGGACAAACGAAGTCTGCATTTAATGTTGCTGACTGTATGAACAACTCCAAGATCCTTCTGATGAATCTTTCGAAGGGACTTGTAGGAGATATCAACGCTCAGCTTCTGGGTATGATTGTAGTGAGTAAGATTCAAGTAGCAGCGATGCGTAGGCAACGTATGGAAAAAGAAGCTCGCAAAGACTTCTTCCTCTATATCGATGAATTCCAAAACTTCGTTACACCATCGATTGAATCGATTCTCTCTGAGGCTCGTAAGTATCGCCTAGGTTTGATTCTCGCTCACCAATATATCGACCAGCTCGAGAAAGAAAGTAAGTTGTCTGGAGCGGTTAGCCTTAAGGGAGCGATCTTCGGAAACATCGGAACAATGATGTTCTATAAGATTGGTCCTCAGGATGCAGAAGTATGTGCCAAAGAAATGGCACCAGTATTCTCGGATCAAGACCTTATCAACATGGGTAAATTCCAAGGAAGTATGAAGCTGAGTATCGACGGAGAACCCTCAAGGCCATTTAGTATCGATGTACCAAAGCCATGGCTGGATACGACCTTCCCGAAAGACGACCAAGCAGCAGAAGCATTTAAACAACTGTCGCGCCTTACTTACGGACGTCAAAGAGACTTCGTAGATCGAGAGATCCTACGGAGAATTGGGTAATATTATTCCGATCTCGATGCCATATTTTGGGATTTTTTGTAATGTATGAACGTACAGAATGTAATGATTGATTGTTACGAATGATGGAATCATGAAACCGTGGTTGCCATGTAAAATTGGTATATCCCATTGTTCGAATACGTTTGGTGCATACGGATTTGAATTGGCCAATAATTGAACCAATCGATCCTGGCGTTGGGCGTGAAACAATAATCCCACCACATACACGTAATTTGTAGGAAAAGATATGTTGATATGTAGAGACGTGCGAATCGCACGTCTCTACCGAAAACGGATGTCGGAATATTTTGATAATTCCATGGATATGGTTCGGCATTACAACAAAACGATCCAATTCCACATGTAAAAAATGATTTGGTATTTGCGACCAATAATCATGAATGACACATCCAACACACGACAATCCCATGATTTCATTCCGTATTTCTCCAAACCAATGTTCTCGATTCTTGGTACAAATGGTTATGAAATATTTTCCGGGTTCCGCATAATCTCTACTCATTAATCTAGATGATTCAACCCGATATCTTTCCTGAAATAACATAGATGATCATCTTGCATGACTAATATTCTCAATAATAGACACAAGACACCTATGACATATCAAAGATCATAAACTTGTCTATTTATAGCCATTTTTCACGTTCCAAAACCATATGGAACTGACGAAGCTGTTGTAAAAAATAACAACAACTATTTTGCTGCAATAGTCTCCACAGGTACGGCATGTACCAAGTATCTTTGAGCGATGCTATCTGGAGGCCAGCAGGTAAAGAGGATCAATTCCTCCCCTGCTCCTTTATCCTGAAAGGCTTTGTTGGCATCCTTGGCAATAATAGTTTGCTCGTGGGTTACTTCGTAAATGTGAAGCTTACCAGCGTACGTAATATATACCTTGTCTCCTGGTTCGAGCTCGTTGATACGGCGGAAGATCTTTGTATATTCTGATACATCCCAAGGGTAACCAGAGCTGTGTCCGTAGACCATGATCTTTCCTCCACCTCCGGGATACGAGAACAGGTGGCCAACTCCTTGGTTTAAGACAGAAAGAACACCCTCTTTGCTTACGGCATCTTGGGGGTGCGTGATAGTAAGGTCATACACGCCAAGACTTGGCATAGAAATAGAGAAGTACTTCTCGGAGGCGTATGGGTGGTCGATCTTAGGGGCGAGTGTAACGTTGGCAGGCTGTGTCTGTGCCTGCTGCACCTGTGGTGACACAGGAGCGACTGCAACACTGTCATATGATTCTATTCCTGTAGGACCAAAGTCTTCTTGTGGTCGCTCTAGCGGTGCAACTGCTTGAGAATTTGGTTCTCGACCAGAGAAAGCAACAGCGTTTTCTGCTTTGATCATATGTAATCGATAGACCATGTCAAAAAACTGGCCACGTGTAATCGCAGATCCAAGTCTTAGCTTTCCTTTTTTCATAATGAGATTTCTGTTAACGGCTGCATTGATCGAAGCGGTATACCACTGGTTAGGCTGATTTTCGATATAGTTACTAAGGGCTGCATTTGTGGCTGAGCTTGATTCGTTAAACGTACGCATCAGTAGAGTTACTGCTTCTTCTGTACTGAGTAACTGACCTGGGCGGAATGTTCCGTCAGGGTATCCAGTAATTACAGCTTCTTCAAAAGCTGCCTCTAGGTATGGTGTATACCACTGAGATTGATCCGCATCACTAAAGAGGGGAATCGGAGGAGTCTTTTTGGTGAAGTGAGCAATACGCTTATCAAAGCCCCCCTGAGCTACGAGGATAACCTTAAGGGCTTCGATACGATTGAGGGGGTTTCCAGGGCGAGCAAGACCGTCAGAATATCCCTGTACTATTCCTTTCTGGCTAAGATACGTAAATGCAGTAGAGTAATCTGTTCCTTGCGTATCCGGAAAATTGGCGGCAAGAGCCTGTCCAGCTGTGAGGCTGGCAAGCGATACAAGTGCGAGGGAGGCCACGAATCGACGTAGAAGTTCTTTGTTGAACATAGGAGTAGTATCCTATACTTTTTCTTATTTTTGTCAAGTACTACAACTAAGCCAAACGACTAATAATTTGGCATATATAGGGCAATCCTGTACATTCTGGCGGATGGCATTACAGATTGGAATCGTCGGCCTCCCGAATGTGGGTAAATCCACTCTCTTTAATGCTCTAACTCGTTCTAAGGGTGCAGAGGCACAGAACTACCCCTTCTGTACGATCGAGCCAAACGTAGGGATTGTGGAGGTGCCAGATAAGCGCTTGGATAAACTCTCAGAACTCGTAAAGCCGGAGAAGGTGATTCCTACCGCTATTGAGTTCGTAGATATCGCAGGGCTGACAAAAGGAGCCTCTAAAGGAGAAGGTCTTGGGAATAAGTTCCTCGGAGCTATTAGAGAAGTAGATGCGATCTGCCATGTCGTACGACACTTTGAAGACAGTGATATTACCCATGTTGAAGGGGCTTTGGATCCTGCTCGGGACAGGGGAATCATCGAAACAGAATTAATTATTGCTGATCTGGAATCTATCGATGGTCGCATGAATAAGCTAGAAAGTCTTGCCAGAGGTGGTGATAAAGAGAAGATCAAAGAACTGGAGATCTTTAAAAAAGTAAAAACTGTCTTAGATGAAGGGAGGATGGCAATAGAAATGGAGACGACAGAAGAAGAAGATGCTTTCTTAAAGACTGCACAGCTACTGACCTACAAACCACTGATCTACGCCTGCAACGTTGCAGAGAACGAATTGCATACTGTCAGTGTGCATGAAGTGAAGCAGGAGATGAGCCTTGGTGATAATGATCAATTGATTACGATCTCCGCAAAGATCGAAGAAGACTTGCAGGATCTCTCCGCGGAAGATGCCAAAGAGTTTCTAGATGAACTAGGGGTAACAGACTCTGGTCTCGATCGACTTATTCAAGCAGCCTACAAAGCCCTTGGATATCAGACGTACTTTACTGCTGGCGTACAAGAAGTCCGTGCGTGGAATATCTTAGAAGGAAGTACTGCTCCTCAGGCTGCAGGTGTTATCCATACAGACTTCGAAAAAGGATTTATTAAAGCAGATACGATTGCCTACGAAGACTTTGTTGAATTTGGCGGAGAGCTTGGTGCCAAAGAAGCTGGGAAGCTACGGCAAGAAGGAAAAGACTACGTCGTTAAAGATGGTGACGTGATGCATTTTAAGTTTAATAACTAATGGTATTTATCGCTCGCCAAGAACCGTTTGAATGTGGACACTGTGGAATACATGTCGATCCATTAGAAGATGGCTCGTACAGAAACCACTGTCCGAAGTGTTTATGGAGTAAACATGTAGACGATAAAGGCCCAGGCGACCGTGCTTCTGCCTGTAAAAGTATGATGAAACCGACTGGCTTAGATTATCGCAAAAAGAAGGGCTGGATGATCGTTCACCTCTGCGAAGCTTGTGGCAAAGAGATCCCAAATATGACTGCTTGCGATGATGACTTAAGTGTTTTAAAGTCGTAGACAATTTTTGTACATGAAATAAAATTGTGTTCGACTTTTTTGTTTTAGGCAAGGGCTCTTTAGGTATCAACCCTTGCAGTATAAAACCAGAACATCTACAGTAGGTCTTACCTGCTCCCCCTCTACTTCATGCGTTTTCTTCTTTGGGCATCGGCGTTCGGCGTATTGTTTGTTGCGTTTTAACCCCCAGCCCCTACATCTGCGATAGATACGACTCCATCAGGGACTTCTTCATAGGAATCTTCTCTCCCACATTTCCTTCTGGTGTTAACACCAATTGATCTGAAGCTTCATCCGAAGGACTATCAATACTGATATCAAAACCTCCTGATTCTAATTGCTGTTTTAGATCTGCAGGTACTTCTGATAGTGCAAGCACTGCTTCTATCCCCTGCTCTTGAATATCTTTTTCTATCTGGCTCTTCAGAGCTTTTTTAAGTTCTGGTTCTGTCTCTAGCCCAAACTTTAGCTGAGCCATTGATTCGTTCATCTGCATTTCTTGTTTGGCTTTCTCTGGACCTACGACCTTTTTGCGTAGCTTCTCGTACGCTGCAGCACTCATTTTGTACTTTGCACGTTTCTTCTGCTTTGCAGTGCCAGGGAGTTTATCGAGCCAACCGTCAGACATGCAAGAAGTGTAACCTAACTACATCCACTCGTCGCCCCACAATCAACACAAAGCTCACACGAACCGTTACGTTTCATCTTAGTAGATCCACACTCGGAACACAGAGATCCTGTAAAGCCCTGCAGCTTGGCACTTTCTAGTTTACTCTCCACTGCACCTACCTCTTCGGTGATCTCTTCGAGGATCTCTGATTTGGCAGTAGGTATATCTGATGCAGCTGATGTTCCCTCATCAATAACAGGTAATCTCATTACGTAAGCATCTTTGCTTTTGCTTCCTGTTGCGTAGGCTTTATCAATAAGTTCACCGTTGTGGAAATGCTTGGCTTTATCCTTGGTCATAAACTTGAGTGCGAGCCATCGCCCTAGATAGTCCATCAAACTCTTTACCATAGGGATCTCTTTGTTGATGGTCATACCCATTGGCTCAAAGCGTGTGTGTACAAGTTTCTCACAGAGAACATCAAGTGGCACACCATACTGGAGGTTCATGGACAGGCTAAGTGCCAATGTATCCATGACTCCAGAAAGTGTAGACCCTTCTTTTGCCATCTTGATGAAGATTTCACCAGGGGTTCCATCTTCATACATACCTACGTGCAAGTATCCTTCGTGTCCTGCAACAGAGAACTTGTGGGTAATAGACATGCGCTCATCTGGGAGCTTTCTTCTGCGTGGTGCTTCTTTGGTAATGATCTTTTCGATGATCTTTGTCTCCACCTTTGAGTCTTTTGAATCCGATTTATTGCTTAGTGCTTGGCTCATCTTAGAACCATCACGATAAAGAGCGTTCGCCTTAAGGCAGAGCTTCCAGCTGAGGAAGTATGCATTTTTAATGTCTTCGACTGTTGCTTCGTTTGGTAGGTTGATCGTTTTAGAGATAGCACCAGAGATAAATGGCTGCGCAGCTGCCATCATCCGGATGTGACCTTCGTAGTAGATATATCGCTTTCCATCCTTACCACACTTACTGGCGCAGTCAAATACTGTGAGATGCTCTGTTTTAAGATGTGGCGCACCTTCTACTGTCATATGTCCACAAATGTAAGTATTGGCTTTATCAATTTGATCTTTAGAGAATCCAAGCTCTAAGAGAATATCAAGATTGATGTCCTTCATTTGCTCTGCAGTAAATCCTAGACGCTTCATTGTCTCTTCTCCTAGCGTAAACTTATTAAAGGCGAATGGAAGTTCAAAGACACTGGGAAGGTTCTTTTCGATATTGGCAATGTCTTGATCTGTACATCCTTTTTCTTTGAGTGACTCACGATTGACGTGAGGGGCACCCTCGAGCGTTAGTGTACCCATGACAAACTTCATAACCTCACTTACTTCTGTTTCGTTGTAACCCAGTTTTTGTAGTGCTGGCTTTACAGATTGGTTTGCAATCTTCATATATCCACCTCCTGCAAGTTTTTTAAACTTCACAAGAGCAAAGTCTGGCTCTACACCAGTGGTATCACAGTCCATCAGAAGACCAATAGTTCCTGTAGGAGCAATAACTGTTGTTTGCGCGTTGCGGTATCCATGCTTTTCTCCAAGGGCAAGTGCTCTGTCCCAACATTCTTTTGCAGGCTCCAGCATGTATGGAGGGCAAACGTTCTGATCTATTCCCACAGGGTTTATGTGCAAGCTTTCGTACTCACTATCTGGTGCATCGTAGACTGCTCTTCGGTGGTTGCGCATTACACGAAGCATGTGGTTCTTATTTTTTTCATATCCAGAGAATGTACCAAGCTTCTCTGCCATTTCTGCTGACGTAGCGTAACTCTCACCGGTAAGTATTGCTGAAATCGCTCCACAGATGGATCGACCCTGCTTACTATCGTAAGGAATTCCCATACGCATAAGCATTGCACCGAGGTTGGCGTATCCAAGACCAAGTGTGCGGAACACGTAACTTAAGTTTGCGATTTCTTTACTTGGAAACTGAGCCATAAGTACAGAGATCTCTAGCACCATTGTCCAGATTCGTACTGCATGCTTAAACTTCTCTACCTCGAATGTTCCATGCTCTGCATCGTAGAACTTCATCAAGTTAATTGATGCAAGGTTACAGGCAGTGTTATCAAGGAACATATACTCACTACAAGGGTTTGAAGCTTCTATGCGACCATCCTCTGGGCATGTGTGCCAGTCATTGATCGTTGTGTCGTACTGCAATCCTGGGTCTGCACAGGCCCACGCAGCGTATCCGATTTGATCCCACAGCTCACGAGAGCGCAATGTCTTTGAGGATTGAGGACTGCGACCTTCTTTCTCTGCGACTTTAAGCTCTGTGCGCCAGAAGAGATTCCACGAAGCATCCTTTTCTACAGATTCAAAGAAGTTGTGTGGAATACGAACTGAGTTATTGGAGTTTTGCCCAGATACTGTTGAGTAGGCTTCTCCGTTAAAGTCTGTGTCGTATCCAGCCTTTGCCATAACAGCAACCTTCTTCTCTTCGTTTACCTTCCAATTAATAAACTCCTCGATATCTGGATGATCAAGATTAAGGCAGACCATCTTGGCAGCTCTTCGTGTTGTACCACCAGACTTAATTGCCCCTGCTGCACGGTCTCCTATCTTTAGAAAACTCATAAGACCCGAGCTCTGCCCTCCACCGGAGAGTGGCTCTCCTGCTCCACGAAGACTACTAAAGTTTGTTCCTGTTCCAGATCCAAATTTAAATAGTCTTGCTTCACGAACCCAAAGGTCCATGATTCCTCCTTCGTTTACCATGTCATCATCTACGGATTGAATGAAGCATGCATGTGGCTGTGGATGCGTGTAGGCATCTGGGCTCTGGACTGTCTCTCCAGTTGCTGGATCACAGTAATAGTGCCCCTGCTTCTTTCCGGTAATACCATATGCGTAATGCAAACCAGTGTTAAACCACTGTGGACTATTTGGTGCTGCCATTTGGTGTACTAACATGTAACTAAGTTCATCCTCAAAGGTTTGTGCGTCTTGTGCAGTATCAAAGTACCCGTACTGCTGACCCCAATGACGCCAGCATCCAGCTAGTCGACGCATCACCTGTTTTACCGTGCGCTCTGGCCCCGTAATGATTTCTCCTTTTTCATCCTTCATCACTTGCCCAGCTTCGTCATACTGAGGAACTCCAGCCTTGCGAAAGTATTTACTCACCACAATGTCTGTCGCCACCTGTGACCAATCTGCAGGAATCTCTGCGCCTTCCATTTCGAACACTACAGAACCATCTGTATTCGCGATACGACTCGTGCGCTTTTCGTAGACTACTTGTTCTAGTGGGTCACTACCGGGAGTAGTAAACATGCGTTCTATTCGCATACCACCACTACTTGCAGAGGGCGCTTCAAGAGGTTGAGAAGTACTGAGGGACGGCGAATATTTTGTAGGGTTCATGGTGGGGTGGGAGAGGGTTAACACACTATGTTGTGGCACTGGGGCCACAACCACACAAGATATTGAAGTATTGCGATATCGTCAACGGCTACTTCACCCCGCAGATGCGTCTTGTCAAAGGTTTAATATTTCTTGAACGCATAGCAAAAGGAAGCAAGTGTACCATGAAGTGATGTTTAGAAAAATGGTCGTGTCACGGTACAAAAGTTATTGAAGGTAAAGGAGAAAAGTTGGATAAGTTGGATAAGTTTGACAGATTTGGAGAGTACAAACCTTCCAAACCTTCCAAACCTTCAGCTCTCTGCTACAATCACCATATGAATATTCTTGTTCTTGTTTGTAGTACCAACCAACCGAGTAATTCGGAATTTTTAGCTGATGCATTCCTTAAAGGAGCAGAAGATGCCTGTGCATGTGATGTGCACAAGCTACGGTTGATAGAATTTGCACTGCCTCAGTTCACAGTAGATTGCTATACAGACAACTGTGTGTTTCCAAAAGAATATCGAGAGCTTAAGAAGATGATAGAGCAAGCTGATGGAGTGTTAATTGCTACTCCAGTATGGAACTTTGGAGTACCAGCACACTTAAAAAACTTTATAGATTGGATGGGGTGCTTTGGTCTTGATGGACAGACGCACTCAAAAGGAATGCTTAAAGGAAAACCGTTTTACTTTATTTTTACAGGAGGTGCCCCAAAAGCTGCCTGGAAAGGATTGATGCGCTTTACAACGATGTTTGTCCGCGAAGCTATTCGTTACTATAGTGGAACGATTGCAGGTCTGTATTACGAGGGGCATACCACACTAGGAAAAGGAGAATTTGGACTAGTTGTAGACAAACGAGAAAAAAGTCTTGCAGCAATGCGAAAACAAGGAGCTTGGTTTGCGGCATTTGCTGATGGATACAAGAAGACCGGTCGGCTTCCTCTGCGTCACAGGATATTTGAACGCTTCTACAAGGTAGGGCAACGGGTAGCTGCGAAACTCTAACCAATTAAAATCACCTCTTCATCTACGAGACCTGCTTTTTTGAATGCATCCCAAGTTTTTGGGCCTCCTTCTACGAGAATTGAAGTGATCGGTTGTCGGTGATCGGTTGTCAGACTCTTCCAAAGAGTATCCCAGTCAAAATGATTATTGATCATTGGTACTTTGATGACTTGAGCATCACCAATAGGTTCTACTTTCTCTTTTGTAATGATGATCGTATTACTATCAATAAGCTTTGCGACGCGTGGGATTCGAAGGTCTGGATCCAGAATTATCTTTACAGGCTGATACTCCCCTACTCGATTCATTAAAAGAGGATCATCTGTAATCACAGTCTGTACGCCTACAAGGATTGCATCATGAGTAGAGCGAAGATGCATGTGCGACCATTCATTTTGCTCCTGTGAAGTGATGCACAACTTTGTGCCATCTATGTTCGCTACAAGCCCTTCTCGTGTCTGAGCGCGTTTAAGAGTGATATATGGCCGACCCTGTGTACGAAGACTAATGTAACCTCTATTAAGCCTCTCACACTGTGCCCTAAGCACTGGGCCCGTTACTTTGATGCCATCATCTATTAATTGATGTATACCCTGTCCAGCTACTCTGCTGTCTGGATCGCTCATTCCGAAAATCACATTCTTTATGCCACTTTTGATAATTGCCTCCGTGCATGGTGGAGTTTTTCCGGTGTGACAACACGGTTCTAAATTTACGTACAGCCCATCAGTTGGCAGAATATCTTGTTCACAATTTTTGATCATATCAACTTCTGCATGATCAGAACCTCGTCCTCTATAAAACCCTTCAGCAATGATCTGATTGTCACGTACAAGGACAGAGCCTACGAGAGGATTGCTTCCGACAAGCCCCCTGCCCTGCTTTGCAAGTTCGAGGCAGCGATGGATGAATGGTTCGTAGTTCATGGTCTTAGTATATATCTTTGTGACTTTTCTCTTGTCCCTTTTTTCTTGATAAAAAAGGGACGAAAAAATCAAGGCAGACTGGACTCGTGCGAAGCAATAGCACTGCCCTGTTGGTAGCGCTCCTCAACTAAGGTCACTGCGTTTGCCTACGGCAACTTAGCATTCGTCGCTGTAACTCTTACAGTGTACGTGGTTCTTCGCCCTCAAACAAGCAGTCTGCCTCGTCTGCCACTGTAATGTGGACGAAGATCACCCCGCCATAGAATCCTTTTAGCGACGCAGTTCGAAGCTGCGTAGCAGACTTCGCCAGGAGCGCTCGGTACATTCTGTCTGTGTTTCTTCGTTCACCTCTGTGGCAAAGATTTTTGGTTACTTTTGATCTTTCAAAAGTTACAAAGAGAAAAGCGAAGCTACAAATACTTCCTCAAAGCCTCCCCACTCTTCATCGGCTTTACCTCCTCTGGAGACTCAAATTTGTTTAGTGCTGCTTCTTTTCTCATATTCATTAAATACTTTTGATATGCTCCTGTGCCATTCTCAATAGATTTTGCTATGCGCGTTACAGTCGTCGTACTTGCGCCAGTATGCTTTGCTGCATCTCTGTAGGTAAGACCTTGGCTTAAGAGCTTTGCTACTTCGAGTCTCTCACTCCACGACTGTAACTCCGAAAGACTACCGATATCTCGTAAGAGATTTCCTACCTCCTCTTCACTTTTACAAGAAGCAATAGCGCTACACAAAGCACGAAACCATGGATCTTTCTGCCAGCCGAGTTCTGTAAAGCGTCGCTTACCCATAAGATCTAAACTGTATAGCAAACTACACGCTGTTACAACGTGTCATCACAATAATACAACTACTGTCAATCTATTAAAAAACCGGCCAGTCAACAAAGAGTGTTGACTGACCAGCTCGGTCTCTCACAACCCTGTGCGGGAATGTGAGTTAGAATATGAATGCAGCTGCCCCTATAGAAGAGGCAATAACCATAGGCCCGAGAAGTAACAGTGCGATGCGACAATGCTTTCTTTTTGGAGAAGCAATATCAGCAATCGCCTCTGTAGACAACCCGTATCCGACGGGCAAACTCACCATGAGAATCATCACAAGTATATTTTTAATATCTGTGTGATGAGGAATGACCTCTTTGAGATCTGAAATCCGGAACAGGAAATATCCTCCTGTAATTCCGAAAAACAGTACCAATGGTCCAATAACTGCTCCTTTGAGCTTCATGCTATACTCCTGCTTCGATGTGCTCTGCACATCTAGTAAAAGACCGAATAGGTAACTTCGACCTCGTGGTCTCCATGTCACCTATTCTTTACTTTACGATATTTTAACTAATCTGTCAATTACTCCTCTGAAGGGACTGTACCACCCCTTTTCTTGATTATTTCCTCTGCAACGTTACTAGGTACCTTGAAGTAGTGACCAAATTCCATACTGTAGTTCGCACGACCTTGTGTCATAGATCGTACTTCTGTTGCATATCCGAACATCGAAGATAGTGGCACATCAGCAAGGATAACCTTAGCTGTTCCTCGATCTGACTGTTCTTTGATCATTCCACGACGACCACTAAGGTCACCCATAACATCTCCAAGATATTCTTCTGGAGTTACTACTTCTACTTTCATAATAGGCTCGAGGATTACCGGCTTCGCTTTTTTTGCAGCCTCTCGAAAACCTACAGAAGATACCGTCTTAAAGGACATCTCAGATGAGTCCACATCATGGTAACTACCGTCGTAAAGATTTACTTTAACATCCACTACTGGGTAACCAGCTAGAATTCCACGCGTCATTGCATTTTGGAATCCTTTATCACATGGCTTGATAAATTCTTTTGGAATACGTCCACCAACCACCGTACTTTCGAACTCATATCCTTTACCAGGCTCCTGTGGAATAAGCTTGAAGAGCACGTGACCAAACTGTCCACGTCCACCTGTCTGCTTACTGTACTTCTCTTCGTGGTCAATTTCTTCGGTGATAGTTTCTCTGTACGCAACTTGCGGCTGACCTACTGTTGTCTCCACTTTAAATTCACGGAACATTCGATCCACAATAATATCCAAGTGAAGCTCTCCCATTCCAGAGATAATCACCTGACCTGTTTCTTCGTCAGACTTTACACGGAATGTTGGATCTTCTTCGGAAAGCTTTTGCAAAGCGATACCCATTCTCTCTTGGTCTCCCTTGGTCTTTGGCTCTACGGCGATGCTAATAACTGGCTCTGCAAAGGTAATGTTTTCTAGCTGAACTGGAGAATTTTCATCACAAAGCGTATCTCCTGTACGTGTGTCCTTAAGACCAATAACCGCAGCGATATCTCCTGCCTGCACCTCTTGGATTTCTTCTCTGGAGTTTGCGTGCATCTTTACAATACGACCGATACGTTCTTTTTTATCTCGAGAAGCATTTAAAATAGTACTTCCAGACTTCAGTACTCCAGAGTACACACGGATAAACGTAAGCTTACCTACGTATGGGTCTGTAGCAATTTTAAAGGCAAGAGCTGCAAGTGGTTCGTCATTACTAGATTTTCGCTCTACCTCTTCTTCTGTATCTGGATTTACTCCTATAGCAGCTGCAATATCAAGAGGAGATGGGAGATACGCGACAACTGCGTCGAGCATTTTCTGTACTCCTACATTTTTAAGGGAACTTCCACAAAGCACTGGGTACATCTTGCTTGAAGACGTTGCTGCACGAAGTCCTTTGACAAGTTGCTCATCGGTAAGAGCTCCGTTTTCGAGGTATGCATCCAGAAGATCATCGTTATATTCTGCAACTTTCTCCATAAGAGTTGCACGGTATTCTAGAACATCACTTTTCATATCCTCAGGAATCTCTACCTCTGCAATATCCTTACCGTGGTCTCCAGAGAACATGTAACCCTTCATTTTTACAAGATCCACCACACCATTAAATTCCCCTTCGATTCCTATAGGAAGTTGAATGGCAACTGCATCTTTAGAAAGGCGGTCGTGAATAGATCCAAGTGACATCGCGAAGTCTCCACCAGTTTTGTCCATCTTGTTTATAAAAGCGATACGTGGAACGTTGTACTTATCTGCTTGGCGCCATACAGTCTCGGACTGAGGCTCTACACCTTGCGATCCATCGAACACTGCAACACCACCATCGAGAACGCGAAGGCTTCGCTCTACTTCTGCAGTAAAATCTACGTGTCCTGGGGTGTCGATAATGTTAATAGTGCAATCAATCTCTTCTCCATCTACATTGGCAGCCTTCCAGTGACACTGAGTCGCAGCAGAAGTAATAGTGATACCGCGTTCTTGCTCTTGTTCCATCCAGTCCATGGTTGCTTCACCTTCGTGAACCTCACCAATCTTGTAACTCACTCCTGTGTAAAAAAGCACACGCTCTGTGGTTGTAGTTTTACCGGCATCGATGTGCGCGATGATTCCGATGTTTCGTACATTTTTGAGGTCCATGTTCTGTATAGGGAAAAATTCCAGCCTACTCTAAGGAATTTGGGCTTGAATTGCAATGCAGAGACCTATTTTCTTTTACGCAGATTGAGAAACAGTCTCCTCAGGAGAAGGTCTCTTATTTGTACCTCCTGCTACAGATTTGGCTAACGTTACCTGTTCAGAGCTTGATTTTGCTATGACCGTATCTCGTTCTTTCTTCCAAACAGGGAAAATCGGCAAATTCTTTACACCGGCCCATGCGAGCCTGGCCGCCCCCTTCATACCTCCCCAAGCAAGAGATCCTGCTATACGGAAGGGTGTTTTAAAGAGATCACCTGCAAAACGACCTGCTTTTGGAAGCACTGGATCTTTTTTTCCAATAAGTAATCCAATACCAGCATCAACAGGAGCTGCGATGAGTTCTCCACCAGAGTTTGCCAATGTCTCAAGATGATTGACCATTCATATATTATACCATA